>Ga0206861_1003_pt2 | contig 126325 bp, 101 predicted proteins | sample Alteio_BWOrgCont_45_FD_152617 | JGI IMG/M metagenome (GOLD analysis project Ga0206861, IMG submission 152617) | Enriched cells from forest soil in Barre Woods Harvard Forest LTER site, Petersham, Massachusetts, United States -... | ecosystem: Environmental > Terrestrial > Soil > Temperate forest... | reverse complement strand
TGTTATCACATCAATACTCGCTATTTAAATTTTGTAAATATTAAGCTTTAATAAAATTCATTGTGCGCATTAAGATCGATGAAATCCCCCCGGACAAAGCGTCCGGCCCCCTTTACAAAGGGGGCAAGTCCTATCGATCTCTCCGCTTCTACGGCCAACCTCCTTAAAGATATTTGGGCAGTAGATTGATTGGAATGGCAAAAACTCCCTCGTGCTGTTTTACAAATAACCGTGTATGATTAAAAAATGTCCTGGATTAAATCACATAAGGAAATAGATCATGAAAAAATTCTCTCTATTTATATTATTTTGCAGTCTCTTGTGCGGGCTTAGTGTGGCCAAGGCCAATATTGCAATCAGTTTCCAAGATGATATTCAAGACATTGCTTGTGCAATACCCCATACAACTATCGCCCCGCGTTCTATTTCTTTTCTGATTGAAAATAACAGCTCGCTTCATTTTAATGATCTGATGCTTTATTTACAGCATGCTCCCGAACCGTTGGAGTTTGCTAGCCTAGTGCTAGATACGATTAATTGCGGTGCTATTGTTAATCATTCTTTAGGCCGAGTCAGCTTAGCGCCTCAGGAAAAGTGTGAGGGAACCATGCGCCTTACTGCAGCCGTATGTCCAGAGTTAGCCGATGGCAGCTATAGCTCTTTAGTCGGTACGATGACGCGGACTTTGGCGTTAAATCATTTTTTTGCTGATCCTGTGGAAATTAATGTCAACGTCACCCCATTAGGGGCTGCGGGCGCATTTGGTCTGCTCAGTCCTGAAATAGATAATGATGACGGTTATGGTCCAGTTGAAGTCAGTTATGGCGCTGTGGGCAGTCTAGCGACAGTGGGGACTATTCATGTGGCAAATGGCTCGCTTTATCCCGATAATGCGGAAGCTACGTTTTTTGCGCTGCAGGATTTAAGCGCTGCCTATCAAATGTTTCAATCCCATACTTCCTGCACAGTTCCAGAATATGAGTTAAGTAATACGGTATTAATGCCAGGCAGTTACTGTTTAAATGGTCATTCTGTAATAAACCAAAGTAAACTGACCCTACAAGGTGAGGGGACTTATGTCTTTTATGTTGATGGGGAAGGTTTTTATTTAGGCCCCAATGCAGCAGTATTGTTGACCGAGGGCGCTAATGCTAACAATGTGTACTGGGTGGTGGATAATCGACTGCATCTGAGTGTTGGGTCTATTATGACGGGTAATATTTTGGGCGGTGAATCTATCCCCTATGGAATGTTTGCCGGCGCTCGCTCACGGGTCAATGGTAGAGTGTTATCACTCGATACCCTTAATCTTTACGGCAACACGGTACGCGTACCCAGATGATCTCTTAAATAATATAGAAGTTTTAGTAAAATTTCGTTATGATCGCGATTCCCTAGGCACGTAGCTCAGTGGTAGAGCACCACGTTGACATCGTGGTGGTCGGTGGTTCGATCCCACTCGTGCCTATTTCCTATTTTTAGAAGATTTGAGGTATGGAATGCCAGTCATAGTTTTGCCAGATGGCACCCAAAAGCCATTTGATCATCCCGTCACAGTTCAACAGGTTGCAGAATCTATCGGCGCAGGACTTGCCAAAGCTGCGATTGCGGGGCAAATTGGTGATCTAGTGGTCGATACTTCTTATGAAATTTCAAAAGATGCGCAATTGCGCATTATTACCGAGAAAGATGCGGCAGGCCTAGAAGTGATCCGTCATTCTACCGCCCATTTATTGGCCCAAGCGGTCCAACGTTTATATCCTAAAGCACAGGTGACAATAGGTCCTGTGATTGAAGATGGTTTTTATTATGATTTTTCTTACCCGCCTGGTTTTTCCTTTGATGATTTAGCCGCAATAGAAGCAGAAATGGAAAAAATCGTCCAAGAAGCGTTGCCTGTGATGCGTACGACGATGGCACGTAACGAGGCGATTCAATTCTTCTTGCAAAAAGGCGAAACCTATAAAGCCCAAATCATCCAGGAGATCCCAGAAGGTGAACTATTATCGCTTTATACCCAAGGTGAGTTTACTGACCTTTGTCGCGGCCCGCACGTGCCGAACACGCGTTTTTTAAAAGCATTTAAACTTACCAAAGTAGCTGGAGCCTATTGGCGCGGAGACGCTAAAAATGAGATGTTGCAGCGGATTTATGGCACGGCATGGCCAGATAAAAAACAACTGGACGCCTATTTACACCGCATAGAAGAAGCGATTAAACGCGATCACCGTAAAATTGGCCAACAAATGGATTTATTCCATTTGCAAAAAGAAGCCCCGGGCATGGTATTTTGGCATCCTAAAGGGTGGGCTTTGTATCAAGTCATAGAGCAATACATCCGCCAGATGATTAAAACCGATGGCTATCAAGAAATTAAAACGCCGATGATTTTAGATCGTAGCCTATGGGAGAAATCCGGGCATTGGGATAAGTTTCAGAGCGAGATGTTTATTACCGAGTCTGAAGGTCATGATTTTGCAGTAAAACCCATGAATTGCCCCGGACACGTGCAAGTATTTAATCAAGGCATTAAAAGCTACCGTGATTTACCGCTACGTTTAGCAGAATTTGGTTCGTGCCATCGTAATGAGCTTTCAGGTGCGTTACATGGATTAATGCGCGTGCGGCATTTTGTTCAAGACGATGCCCATATTTTTTGTATGGAATCGCAGGTGGAGAGTGAAGCCGCCCAATTTATTAATTTGCTACTGAAAGTCTATGCAGATTTTGGCTTTAGCGATGTTTCAGTACGTTTTTCCACGCGGCCTGCAGAGCGAGTGGGTAGTGATGCATTATGGGATAAAGCGGAAGGTGCGCTGCAAGCCGTCATTGAGAAATCAGGGCTGAATTGGACGCTAGAGCCCGGCGATGGGGCATTTTACGGCCCTAAAATTAGTTTTTACCTGCATGATTGCTTAAACCGTACCTGGCAATGCGGCACACTGCAGCTGGATTTTTCTATGCCTGAGCGTTTAGGCGCAACTTATATTGATGAGCAAGGCCAGAAACAAGTGCCCGTGATGTTGCACCGCGCAATTACAGGGTCCCTAGAGCGGTTTATCGGGGTTTTAACCGAACATTATGCCGGCAGTTATCCTTTATGGCTGGCTCCTATACAAGTTAGTATCCTTAATTTAAGCCTGGATCAAGCCGATTATGCACAAGAAATTGCAAAAACTTTGCAGGAACAAGGATTTAGAGTGACAATAGACTTGAGAAATGAGAAAATAGGCTTTAAAATCCGGGAGCATACCCTGCAGCATGTCCCGTACATGGTGATCGTGGGTAAAAAGGAACTGGAAAATAAGCAAGTGGCCGTGCGTAAACGTGAAGGCGAGGATTTAGGCGCTATGACTTTAAGTGCTTTTATTGAACAGCTGCAACAAGAAGTAGCCAGACGCTCTCGTCTTGCGAACGGTTCGAATTAACTGTTATGGGGGATAGTTCTATCAGTAAGAATATACGCTTAAACGACAAAATCAGAGTGCGGGAAGTGCGTCTGATCGATAATGAAGGTCAACAGCTAGGTATTGTTTTAATCGAGGAAGCGCTGCGTCTTGCACGTGAAGCAGAATTAGATTTAGTTGAAATTGCACCCAATGAAAAACCACCAGTTTGTCGAATTATGGATTACGGGAAGTTTTTGTTTGAACAGCGTAAGAAACAACACGCGGCTAAGAAAAAACAAAAACAAATCCAAATTAAAGAAATTAAGTTCCGACCCACGACTGAGGAAGCGGATTATCAAGTTAAATTGCGCAATTTGCGACGTTTTTTAGAGGAAGGCGACAAGGTGAAACTCACCATCCGCTTTCGTGGTCGCGAAGTGATGCATAATGATTTGGGGCTGGCCTTACTTAAACGTGTAGAGCAAGACATACTCGATATCGGTGTGGTGGAACAACACCCCCGCTTAGAAGGTCGACAAATGGGTATGTTGATCGCCTCTAACAAGAAGGGTAAGTAAAGTTTGGTTTTGTAGAGGGTGACTTCTACAAATCATAAAGAAACATAAGGGGTAAGCCTGTACCTCCATGTTTACTTTTATATTAAAACAGGTGAATTAAAATAGGGGTAGGTTATGCCTAAGATAAAAACCAACAAAGGCGCAAAAAAACGCTTTAGAGTGAGTAAATCAGGGAAAGTGAAACACCGTCGCGCATTTCGTAATCATATTTTGACGAAGAAATCACAAGGGCGTAAACGCAATTTACGTCGCAACGGCATACTGTGTGAAAGGGATGCTGTATTGGTTCGTCGATTACTCGTGAAAGAATAGGGGGTGTTAAATGGCTAGAGTAAAAAGAGGCGTGGTCGCAAGAGCCCGTCATAAAAAAGTTTTAAAGAAAGCAAAAGGTTATTATGGTGCACGTTCGCGCGTGTATCGTGTGGCTAAACAAGCGGTAATCAAAGCCGAACAATATGCTTACCGTGATCGTCGGGTACGCAAAAGAGAGTTTCGCCGTTTATGGATCATCCGGATTAATGCAGCGGCTCGTGAACTGGGTTTGAGCTATAGCCGGTTAATGGATGGTCTTAGAAAAGCAGGTATTGAACTGGATAGAAAAATACTCGCTGATTTAGCCATATTCGATACGACTGGCTTTGCAAAAATCGCTCAGCAAGCAAAAGATGCATTGGGCGTGGCCTAGTTAAAGTAAGGGTTGGTTAGGATCTCTAGATCCGCTAAAAATCCCCCCGGCCGAAACGGCCGGCCCCCTTTACAAAGGGGGCAAGCAAGAACGCACATCGGTGGGGGTGAGCTTTCCCTTTTCTGTAAAAGGGCATGCTTTATTAGCGGAGATAAAGATGAGCTTGCCCCCTTTGCAAAGGGGATAAGCAAGAACGCACATCGGTGGTGGGGATGAGCTTGCCCCCTTTGTAAAGGGGGTCGGCCGTTTCGGCCGGGGGGATTTTGCGATCTAGCCCAATCACCAGGCTTAAATTTAAAACACCCATAAATGGATCCACAAGTATAGGAAATCATGGACGCTCTTGACGGTATCATCAAACAATCAGAACTAGCCATCAATGCTGCAGAAGATCTGACTGCACTCGATCTAATCCGCGTCCAATACCTCGGAAAAAAAGGTGAAATCACTGCATTACTTAAAAATCTGGGCACACTTTCACCTGAGGCGCGTCCACAGTTTGGGCAAATAATTAATCAAGCCAAAGAACACGTTGAAAACCTGCTGACTGCGCGCCGCAATACCTTAGAGGTGGCAGCGCTGAATCAACAATTGCAAAGCGAAACTATCGATGTGACCCTTCCTGGAATAAATAGTACGGTCGGCAGCCTACATCCACTCACACGCTCACTGCAACGCTTAATTGAAATTTTTCACTCACTTTCATTTAAAGTGATCGAAGGCCCTGAGGTTGAAACAGAATATTATAATTTTACCGCGCTCAATACCCCAGAGCATCATCCTGCACGCGCCATGCACGATACGTTTTATTTTGCAGACGGCAGGCTGCTACGCAGTCATACCTCACCGGTACAAATTCATTACATGCAAAATCACGAGCCGCCATTTAGATTAATTGCGCCCGGGCGCGTCTATAGACGCGACAGCGATATGACGCACACGCCCATGTTTAATCAAATCGAAGGTTTACTCATCAGTGAATCGGGCAGTTTTGCCGAATTAAAAGGCTTGCTTCAAAGCGTATTAGAACAATTTTTTGAAAAGAAATTAGACATCCGCATGCGGCCTTCGTATTTTCCATTTACCGAGCCTTCAGCGGAAGTCGATGTCGCCTGGCGCAGTGAAGATCCGACTGAACACTCACGTATCCATACTAAATGGTTGGAAATATTAGGCTGCGGCATGGTCCACCCGAATGTATTAGCCGCTTGTGGCATTGATGCAAAGCGTTACAGCGGTTTTGCCTTTGGCATGGGATTAGAGCGCTTAGTGATGTTGCGTTACGGCATTCCTGATTTACGTTTATTTTTTGAAAATGATCTGCGATTTTTAAAGCAGTTCGCTTAACAAGGTTTTATTATGAAAGTGACTGAATCCTGGCTGCGCGAGTGGGTAAATCCTAAACAGGATATTATTGCGATTACGGATTTATTGAGTTTATCGGGTCTTGAAGTCGATGCCGTGCATACCCTAGGCGCTGATCATGTGCTGGATATTAATATCACCCCTAATCGCGGCGATTGCCTCAGTGTTAAAGGCTTGGCACGCGAGCTAGCCGCCTTAACTGAAGGGGATCTCACCCCAGTAGACTGTGCGCCCGTACCCGTGACTATCGATGAGCAACTCCCGGTACACCTGGCCTCTAAAGATTGTCCAATTTATCAAGGCCGTATTATTCGCGGCATCGATAATACGCGCCCAACGCCTGAGTACATCACCGATCGTTTACAACAATTAGGCGTACGCAGCGTTTCTTTAATCGTGGATCTTGCCAATTATGTGATGTTAGAACTGGGCCAACCCTTACACGCATTTGATTTAGCAAAAATCGGTAAAAAAATTACCGTGCGTGATGCAAAAGCGGGCGAGCAATTAATATTACTCGATGAAACTGTGGCGAAGCTTGATGAGCGTACCCTAGTTATTGCAGATGATGAACAGGTCTTGGCCTTAGCGGGGGTGATGGGTGGCTTAGAATCAGGGGTGAGTCTGACTACCAATGCTATTTTTATTGAAAGCGCCCATTTTTTACCCCAGCGCATCGCTGGCAAAACCCGCTTATTTGGCATTAATAGTGACGGGGCGTATCGTTTTGAGCGCGGTGTGGATCCAAACTTAATCCATGCAGGATTAGAGCGCGTCAGCAGTTTGATTTTACAGCATGCAGGCGGCACAGCGGGCCCAATCACGCAGGCAGGCCAGCTGCCCGCACCTAAGCCTGCCATTTCTTTATCGCTAAAAAATATTACTCGACTGCTGGGGATGCCATTTCCGGAAAGAATGGTAAGTCCAATTTTGCAACGTTTAGGTATGCACGTAGATGCCCACGCACAAACCTGGCAGGTTAATTCGCCCAGCTTTCGCTTTGATATTGCGCTCGAAGAAGATCTAATAGAAGAGCTCGCGAGGGTTTATGGTTATCACCATATCCCCAGTGTGCCGCCTCAATTAGCGCTGGAGGCCTTACCCGTGCCTGAAGAGTGGTTAGTGCCGGATAGGCTGCGGCAATTATTGCTAGCGCGCGGTTATCATGAACTCATTACCTATAGTTTTGTGGATCATGCCGTTCAGGCATTAGTCACCGGCAGCAATGAGGCCTTAATGCTGTTAAACCCAATGAGTAGTCAAATGGATGCGATGCGTACCAGTGTATTACCTGGTTTATTACAGGCCCTTTGCTACAATCAAAACAGGCAGCAGATGCAAATGCGTTTGTTCGAGATAGGTTTATGTTTTCTGTCTGGGGGCGAAAGCCAGACGCAATTTATTGCGGGTGTGCTATCAAGTCAGCAGCCTGATAAACACTGGCAAGTATCGAGCAAAGAGGCTAATTTTTATGATATTAAAGGCGATGTTGAAGCATTATTAGCTTTAACCGGTAAGGCGGATGAGTTTACCTGGCAACCTGGACATCATCCAGCGCTGCACCCTGGCCAAAGTGCCGTACTCATGCGCGGCGATGACCGGTTAGGCATAGTGGGGCAGTTACATCCCCATATTGCCAAGCAGTTAGACATTAAAGGTAAAGTTTTTTTATTTGAATTGCAGTTAGATGGATTATTGCGTACGCGAACGCCACATTATGTAGGCATTTCTAAATTCCCGGCAGTTCGTCGCGATTTAGCAGTGATAGTGGATAAAACGGTGGCGGCACAGGATTTATGTTTAGCGGTGAAGCAGCAGGCTACAGAGTTAATAAAAGAAATTAAGATTTTTGATGTGTATGAGGGCAAAGGGATCGCACCCAATAAAAAGAGTGTAGCGCTAGGAATAGTGTTACAAGCCCAAGATAGAACGTTAGCGGATACAGAAATAAATACTCTAATGCAACAAGTGGTTAAGGCTTTAGAGCACACTTACCAAGCAACGATAAGGGATTAAGCCGTGAATGCCATTACCAAAGCAGATATTGCAGAAAAATTGTTTAACGATGTGGGTCTTAATAAACGTGAAGCCAAAGACATGGTGGAATTGTTTTTTGAAGAAGTGCGTGCTTATTTAGAGCAAGGCCAGCATGTTAAATTATCAGGTTTTGGTAATTTTACCTTGCGTGATAAAAGTGAACGTCCAGGACGCAATCCTAAGACTGGGGAAGAAATCCCAATTACGCGCCGTCGCGTCGTCACCTTCCGCGCTGGACAAAAATTAAAAGCAAAAGTTGAAGAACAAACTGATACCATCAAGCAACAAACAGGTGTGACGGATGAGTAGTAGCGGTTTACCTGAAATTCCACTAAAACGCTATTTCACAATCAGTGAAGTCAGCACTTTATGTGGAGTTAAACCCCATGTATTGCGTTATTGGGAGCAAGAGTTCACTGAACTGCGTCCCAGTAAACGCCGCGGCAATCGTAGGTATTATGTGCGTGAAGATGTCGAACTCGTGCGGCAAATCAGCGTTTTATTGTACGAACAAGGTTTCACCATCTCCGGCGCCCGCAAACAACTCGCGCCGCAACTCAAAGAAATTCCTATGCCACATATTGTGGAAGGCTTGAAAGAGGTGTTGGCGGTATTGAGTTAAGGTAAGTGCCATTTCAATTCAGGCTTAGTAACAGAGGTTGTCGCTCATTATTATTTTGTGTATTAGTCCCAACGGGCGGTGCTATATCCGCACTGCTTGCTAGAGGTGTGCTGAATGTAGTGGTCGAGATCCTTGTAGAAATACTATTCCCGGATATCCTTGATGCAAGTTGAATTGATTCCTCTTGCGTAAATACCAATGCCGTGGGATGAGTGCTTAATCTACCTGAAAAATATTCTAAAGCGCTGTCAATATCCCGCAGTTCAGCATGAGGATATTGAGCTATAAGCGCCTCTTTCACTTTGTTTTTTATTAAATTCCAGAGTGCGCTATTGATTATATAGTTTGTTTGCTCCCCTCCTGGGCGGCACTCTCTTAAAAAGCCTATCGATAAAGCTGAATTTACTAGAAGCTCTGTTTTGGCCAGGAGAGCCGCATGCATTTCAATGGGATTTACATAATCCAGAAACTTGACTTCAGAGGTGGAGTAATGAATTTCATTATCATTTCCAAAATTAACTAAAGGGATATCTGCAGTATTATTTCCTTGCAGTCCGATCTGATTATTTGGAGAACTGAAATAATCTATCAGTTTAAATATCCCTGTGACCTTAAATATATTTATAAAATTCGACTTAGGATCTTGCCACCACAGTTTGGGGTGCGCGATAACATCGAATATCACTGCGACTATAGCCCACCCCAAGGCAGCACCGTACAAACCCAAACTAACCATACTGCCTATCGAAATCGCCCAACCGGCAGCTAAAACAAATTGATATCTACTTTTCCAATAATGACCTTCAGCATAAAGCCATTTTGCTTGATGATAGAAGACTATTGCGGGCGCAAAAGTAATATCACCCCCCCATCTAGCAAAACCTGCTATGCCCTTAATGAAAACTGAGGCACCATGAGGTATCGCTTGGTATAGTTTCATTATTTGTACTCTGGAGAATAAGTTAAAGCACTATAGCATAGCTAATAAGCTAGTTCAAGTGCATAACTAAGCCATTAACCCCTTGATTTTTAGAATAAAAAAACCTTTCAAATGCCATGAGCGCTAAGATTATCTTAATGTTAGAATGATAACATAGTAAATAATCAATAATATAGCAGGATTTTAAGGCATGGGTATTTTAACGCAGGCGGTATTACTAAAGAAAAAACAAGAACTAATAGTCAATCGTAATAAAAAAGAAGGGATAACGACCACGTTTTCACTGGTTGAAAAAGCCGCTCTGAATACCGGATTTAAAGATGAAACGCTTTATGCACCCCAAACTACAGCATTTAATGCGACTAACCTCCTGCACGATGAACAGCATTTAATTATTCAGCATAATCATACGAATCAAGACACTGTGCCGTATGCGCGATTAACAGAAGTTGCCCAAACAAATATCGAACAAGACAATATGAAATTACGCATGTTAGACATGACACGTACGCTTGATTTGATGTTAGAACAACGCGCGTTACAATTTTCGGATCATGCTGCAAAATACAATCAAAAACGCGAAGCATTGTTCAGCGTGTTTGAACGGTTAACGTACGATCATATTAAAACTGAAAAAGATTATGAATACGAACTCATAAAAATTATCAAATCAGTGGGACTTGATCATGGTTTAGATCCTAACAACCCTAAAGCTTACGCTCAATTACTCGAATATTACCGCATCATGGCAAGCTTACTTGATCCCGCTACGGTATTAGAGAGTCGTTATACCGAGGGTGCGGATCAAGATGAAATGACACACCAAGAAGTCAGTGTGCCCGTTACCACAAAAACTGACGAGCAAAGAGCAGCATTAAAAGTGATGCAGCAACTCGCGCTGAATCCTGCAAAAAATAATACCAATGCACATTCTGGTTTGACCGCAGCGTTTCAAGAGGTCAATACCGTATTTAGCCACTTAATTCAGCTTGATAATCGCATGCTAGGTGCACAAGCGCGACAATATATTGCTGAAGGTGCAAAAAATGCGTATATCGTGCGTTATGCCATACAAAAACAGGGCAAAATCTATGTATTAATTAACGGACGTGCAGGCAGTCCTGCTTATGTCGGACCTGATAAAGAGAAAATATATAAATCAACTAAAGATAAATTTGTCAGTGAAGTAGAGATTCAGACACACACGCAAGAAAATTTACAACAAATGCAAGCCAGCGCTCAAATGCTAACAGGCAGTAATGAAATAGGAATCGTGCATTTGGTCAGTAATGTTTCCAATAACCATGAAAAACACATGGTGACGCATACGCGCGATGCCGCAGCGAACGGCAATCATATCTATTACAATAATATTCCCGTCAATGGGTTTGGAGCAGTATTATCAAATCAGATTGCACCTGAATACAATACCGGTTCGGATTTATACGCGACTAGAGTACTCAGTGTTTTCAGTAAAACGGATCGTTATGAACTCGCCGTTAGGATAGCGGGCTCAAAATCAGATGTGGTGTGTTTCTACATTTGCGCCAGCGGCCAAGATCGCACCGGTACCGCAGTAAAAGAATCCCAGCTTGAGTTTGCAGTTGCCTGTGGCATGACCCGTGAACAAGCTGAGCATATCCATGCCTGTATGGCCAATGGCGCTCATATTACAGAATTAAGAGGCCCGGGTTCACCTGGAATTAAACTTGAGTCAGAAGGCGGGCTGTTTGGTGAGGAATTAACTGAAACCTTATATAGACGCAGCGCAGACAGTAATAAAACACCTCCTATACATGAATTACCTGAATTTGTGTTAGTATGTCAACGTGAAATTGGGACAGATATTTGTCATGCCTATCTAGTAAAAACAGAAGCTATTGTAGTAGAGGATATTAGCTCGATGCCAGATAAAAATATAAATAATGTGATGTATGTGGTAGACCAGTTTACGCAAGCGCTTACTCCTCGGGGTAATCAAGACCGTCAGATAGAAGATATTGCGCCATTATGTTTGAATGATGGAGAAGCCATTTTACAAGTGCATGAACAGTTATTGAAAACACATAAAAATGCAAGAGGTATCGGTTTAGTCTCTCAATCTTTATTAGGACGTTTTCGTGAAGTGACTAGTGAAGATGGTTCTGCAAATGCGAAGGGCATGGTTAAAGATAATCGCGTTAAGAATTTAGTCAATAAAGGCCAGCCTTCTTGTGGTTGCAGCTTGAAAATTGAATGTTGGGGTAATACGCAAAAAGAAAAATCCGTTTCAGCGAATATTTCTAATGTGCCCTTATTAGCATTGAATAAATAATTATTTTATAAATCATAAGTATACGGCACATGCCGCTCACTTAAGCCATCCCTAACATCCTCTTTTTTGAAAACAAAAGATAACTCTCTTTAATGTTTTATAAGTCCAACCTATCTGCTACAATACCGAATCAATTCGGGGCGTGGCGCAGCTTGGTAGCGCACTAGCATGGGGTGCTAGGGGTCGCAGGTTCAAATCCTGCCGTCCCGAGATTTATAGGCGTTCGCCAAAGTTCATTAAAGTTCACTATTTTTTCAAATTCTTTTAAATCTGTGCTCTTTCAATAAGTTACAAATCTTATTGTAATTTTCTATAGTTCGCCTTTGTTCATTAATGAACTTTACAGTTCGTTGGAAGCCGTAGCTTTTTGGTGCCCCAGTGGTGCCCCAGCATGATGAAAAATCAGATACGAATAAGCAAAATCATGGTATGTTTTATAGTGCCCATATGGGCCTTGTTTTTGTAATGAATTTAATTTGAGGTTTAAAATGGAAGAAATGTTGAAAGAAATAGAACTTGCCTATGCATCAGGCTTATATAGATTAGCCTTATTTTCGGTACTTACGTTGCCAGATATTTGTGGTGCTCTAAGATCAAGTAATGGCGAAGCTGATTCAAAAAAATATTCAGATTGGTATGATGAGTTTGTTCGGCCAAAATATCAAGTACTCTCAGGGAAAGAAGCGTATCAATATCGGAGTTCTGCTTTACACCAAGGAAAAGCAGCCCCCCAAGGATCCCAGTATAAAGATTATGAGTGAATAATTTTTTTAGCTTACTCTCCTAATAGTATTACTGTTAAAAGGGTAATAGGTAAAGATAAAAATACAGGCGAACTGAGAGCTGCTATAGTAATTGATCTGAAATTATTAATACATGCAATTTTAAGCGGTACTTATGAGTTTCTAAAGATCGCGAAAGGAACAGAGTCTTTTGATATTAATTATGAAAATTTTATGCGACTTTATCCTGAGGGAATTTCACCATGGATTGTAGATGCTCCGGTTATTGGATAAATTAATATCATGGGTATTTAGGGCATTCTAAGTTGCGGCTATTTCCTCCTTTTAAGATATGGCATTTCAACATTCCCTCTTGCTTTGATCTCTATGAGATATTGACATCCCTGATAAGGTATATTCGTTATGATAACATTTTGAATCTCTGAAAGTGTAAATGCTTTTGGCATAGAACTCTCACGTTCATACCCATAAAATAATTCATTACCATTTTTTGCTCGTCTAAATGATAAGGGTTCGATAAGTCGGACTTTATTATGATAGGTAAGCTCAATGCAGATTCTATTGGCCGCAGCAAATTGAATTCGGTGAATAATAGCATTGATGGAAGAGGCATTATTCGCGTAATCAGGGTGAAATATTTCCCCATCTAAATTTTGCATTTCAATGTGATTGTGTTCTTGAAGCGTGCCTTCAAGCCATGCGAAAAAAGTCTCTAGCTCTTGCCAAAAAGATTCTAATGGAGGTAGTGTGGGCAATTGGTGAGCAAGCATTTTATCCCATTGAGCAACAAGTTCCTCTATTTTTTCATGATTTTCAATATGAGCATAAGTGGGGACAATTATATTTTTGAAGCTGCATTTTTTGATGAGAATGTTATAAACTAGTTGTGGATTTTCTACCATTTCTCTATTTCTAAGGAAATGAATGACATCGTACAAGTCGCGAGGTCTTAGGCGCTCTCCCAGTGCGCGTATTTTTTCTGCTATCACTTCTTCAAATGCATAACAATTTGCCCAAATTTCTGTTTGGGGAACGTCGGAGTAGGGGTGATAAACATTTTTTTTCTGAGGCTGTAATACTATAATTTCATTTGTAGTTAAATCTAGTTTAACAGACGCAAAATTTGCAGTTGCACCCTGTCTTCTTCTTAACGGGCCGTTATAATGAATCACTCCCTGCGCAGATAATTTACCGCTTTCTTTGGGGAGAATTTTAAATCTGAAATGCTCTTTAAAAAACTCAATCCCAGTTTCTTCATATATATTTTCACTAATTTGATGAAAAGTTTCATGTAAAAAATCCTTAGATAGATGTTTTTCATCTGTAACGGTGAAGTCCAGATCTTCTGAAAAACGAAAAGTATCAAAAAAGCATTTTTTTAGACTGGTTCCTCCTTTAAATAGCCATTTTAAAGATAAATCTTTATGGTTATTGATTCCCCATAACAGCCAACCTAGTACATAATCTTTCTCAATGGTATCTAAATTAAGAGACAATCCATTAGCCATTGCTGTCACTTCATTTTTTTCTATCACTTTCTTTTTTCCATACTTCAGGGACTCTTAAATTCCACTTGGTTACTATTAAGGAGTTTTCGACTGTAGGATCAAATAATGAATAACCCTTAGAAATTTCACGGGTTAAATCATATTTATCTACAAGATCAGATAAATTTAAAACTTCTAATAAAATTCCTAAGCGCTTAAATATAGTTTTATTATGCATTTTTTTTGTATAAGCAATAAGCAATTCTATATCAAAATAATTTGATTTGCGATACTCTAAGAAAATATCTTTAACTATTCGCATTCCTCCTACAATTTTCGGATCATCTAAAATATCTACGATGGTCTTAGATGCGTCTGAGACTAATATTTTATTATTTTCTCGCCAGACTGATTTAGTTCCAAATACTTTATAATCTGAAATAGTTTTTAATTGAAAGCGAGAATTTCCAATTGTAGGCGTGTGATCTCTAATTTTTTTTGTTGTAAAGAACGTGGTTGTTTCAAATATTTGTTCTGAAAAGTCCCAATATTTGATGGCGCTAAATCCGCCGATATATCCAGGACTAAATAATCTAACAGCCAAAGTCCATGGATCTTCAATGGAGTAGTCTCCTTCAATATCTTCTACTGCGACTGGAATATATACGCCATATTTGAGTCGTTTTACCCATCCTTGCTTATTCCATCTGGAGAGGATGCGTCCAGCTTCTTGAGATGAAATATGTAAGGTATTTGAAACTATTGTGGGCGTAATAATCCCTTTAGCTGAAGCAATGACATTTGCCAGTTTTTTTCGATATTCAGTCCCAATGCCTTGTTTCATCGTAGTATATCTAATATTTGCTTTAATCTGGTAATTATAGCACTATTTATATAGTATATTAAGTATGTATTTATTGCCCGTTTAGGGCAATTATTGCACTATAAATATAAATTTCTGAAAGCAAAATGATATCTTAAAAACAATAAGGTACTGATTTATACTCATTATTTAATTGAAATTGAATCGATTTCAATAGAACAGTCACCAACTTTCCTTAAGGATGGATCGGAGAATAAATCTATACCTTGATATATTAGGTGGGGACTATGTTTTCCTTCAAAATACTTTGCCAATAAGTTTGGATCATAGATAGGAGTTAATTTAAACCCACGAGGATAACAAATCCCTAATTGCATTTTTCCTCCAATATCGGGATAGGTTTTTTTTCGTATATTGCTTTGAATAGTACTTAGTGGAGATCGCCAAAAATTTTTATTTGTACCCTGTGAGGTAAGGATCTTTTTACGTTCAGAAATTATGTCTTTAAGTATCTTCTTTTTGTTACTGCCCATAATATGTATCGAATTATGATTATGGAACGTGAATTCATTGTATGATATGGTTTTATCTTTGGCCTCATGTTTCATATGAAATAGCTGATGCTTATTTTCTAATGGACAGTAGCCAAAAATAGATATTTCTACAGGGGTAGAGTTCATATTTGTATTAATTTAATTCGACAATAACATATTGAATGCTGTGTTTACATGATCTGATATTTGTTTCATAGATGGCTTTGCATTGTTGATACTCCCCATGTTGGCTAGTGTATAATTTATAAAAGCATATAAATTTAACCCTAACAAAGCGCTGCCGGCATAAGCCATGCCAATTGTTGTTGAGTAATAAATGTCTTCTAAATAATGCCCGTTATTATTTGGTTGAACGCATACCACTCGAATAGAGAAAAGTTTTGCTGCACAATCAAAAAGTGGTCTTGGTTCATTTCTCATGTTTTCTATGGATAAGCGACTATCAGCAACTACCCACATTGTGGGAAATTCACGTTCATTACTTATCCAACTTACAATTGATGTCATAAAATCCTGGGGTTAAATTAATGTACGGCTAACAGACTGGGATTTTATATCAAATTATATACAGACAGTTACAACCACTTTATAAATATTCTGAAATTAAAGATAAGAAATGGTGCCCCATTGGTGCCCCAGAGGTTTTTAGTGCTGATTGAAAGTATAATTGTGAATGATTTTTAAATCATACCGGTACAATTAGATTAATATTCTTAGTTAGTCTAAAAAGAAAATTTAACTCTGTATTCAAAATTAAAGGGGTTTGAGATCAAATATTGACTGTACAAGCCTGATAGTTGATAATTTCCATGATAAAAGCGAGAGCATCTGGCTTTTAAGAAGTTACCTAAATTGACAAGTATACATACATGCATGGGGTGCTAGGGGTCGCAGGTTCAAATTCTGCCGTCCCGAGATTTATGGGCATTCGTCAAGGTTTATCAAAGTCCATTTTTTTTAAAATTTCTTTAAATCTGAGCCCTTTCAATAAGTTACAAATCTGCTTGGTAACCTCTCTATAACCCCGGGAAATAGGACGTATTTAGCTCCGTCATTGCGAGCCGTAGGCGATGCAATCCAGGTCTAGATGCTTGATTTAAAACAGAAACCCGGATTGCCACAAAGCTACGATCCTCGCAATCTGAAGTATCCCCACGGACTTTTATTTAAAACCAATGCGTTACTTCCCGCGAAATGCTCCACGTTAGGTTCTCTGCTTCTAAGCCGCGCGTAAAACGCTTGCTCCACAGGCCAACACGACATGCCCCGGTGCCATTTTCAGTAAAAGGCGATTGGTTTACAGGAAGCTGTATCGTGCGAACACATCCTATTGAAGAAATGCTGGCAACAAAAATTAAGAGCATTATATCATTGCAAAACTACATAAAAATAGTTAGAATACTCTGATAATTTGGGATGTCATATAATGCCTACAAAATCACCAAAAGTAAAAAAAGATCAATCAAAACAACGCACTTTCTTAGATTGGATCAAGGCAAATCCTTGGACCACAATTATGTATATTTCCAGCGGCATAGGTATTTTGGCAGCTGCCGCAGCGTATTTGCAGCAACAACCTGGCATGCAGCCAGGCCAGAGCGTAGCATTGGATTCGTATTGTGACATTTACTCTAATCGCTACGGTGCAAGCTTTGAAGAAGCCTTGGGGCATTCTGGGCACACCTATTTTGTGGGTGAACGTCATATTCCCGAGAGGAAAACTAAAGAGTGTATTGATGAGATTGCTAATCATGAACCTAAAGACAATAAGCATACGGTTTTTGCTGAGCAAGTTCCTGAGGGTGTGGAAATTCCCTGTGAGGCCGTGGGTATTTCCCCCAGGAAAGGGCGTACTTGTGTGGGTTGGGATTATATAGTGTCTGATGAAAGAATATATTTAAAGAAAACACGCGCGCAATTAAATAGGTATAAAACATTAGTAGAAAAATATAACGCGCTCGAACAACATAAACAAAAAAATCATATTTTTGAGCAAGAAGTTAAAAATTTATTATCAAAATACAAAAATGCACAATCAGTATTGATCGATAAATTAAAAGGAAGAAAAATCGATGCAGCCGAGAAGACATATGGTTTAGCAGGCACAGTAACTGATAATATTACCGTGACACACTCGGTGGAATTTTTAGAATCATTTATTAAGTATGCACAAAAACCCAACGTGGGTTATCATCAAGCGTTAATGCATTATAAATATCTTGAAGAAATTCCTGACGAAACAATCAAACCTTTTACAACACTCTGGTTCGAAAGACAAAACAATCGCACGGATGCTTTAATTCGCACTGTCAAAAATCATCGTCAAACCAGGCCGGAAGAAACAAGAATTGTACAAAGTGGGATAAATCATGTAAACCCCGAGGGTATTCCCCAAGAAGGACCGCGCGTTCACACGGCATTTGCTGATGATAAAAATTGCACTTACCTCTTGATGCCGACTAATGGAACAGTGACATTAAAAATTTAAAACTTGCCTAACGGGGTAATAGGGTCAAGTCTGGCCCTATTCACTGTCATTTAGGCAAATTTATACTATAACTTAAGACCATTCATTCCACAGATGTTTATTCTATATAAAGGTAAGGCATCTTGATATTTATTCATGATGATTTTTTCTTGGGCCTTTTCTCAGTGCTCTGCCCGTAGCTCTGTAATACTCAAGACTAAATTATTTGAATGTACATCAATTACGCTCCATTATATATTTCCCCGTTAAATTAGTATTGAGCCGACAATATATTTTGGGGTAATAATTCTTCCATTTTCTTGTTATCAGCTTGAGGATCGTTAGTAGCTGAATCGCCTGATCGATGTGAGCTTGGAGATGCAGCCACAGAATTATTTGTGACCTGCGCAGTACTGTATTGAAGCAAACTATTCGGTGCCGAAAATTGTAGCAATTGATCTTTGACAGCGCCTTCATCAAAACGATTTGCAACTACTTTTAGTCTTTGCATAAAAATTTGCTTTTCTGCTGGAGAAGGTAAGGCATCGTGTATTTTCCATAGTGCCACGTTTAATAATTCATGATGAGTATCAATAATTTTTATGGCATTAGCGCGTATTTTGAGGTGAGTGCCACCGGCAATGACAGCTAAATATTGTAATGAAATGCATACGGCGGCTAGTCCTTGCTCATCCGGATGCGGAGAAGTATTGTCATTTTTACCTATGGTTGCAAACATAATGTTATCAAAAATTTTGCTTTGCAACACTTGTAGATCTTGTTCGACCATGCCCCAGGCCATGGTGGCAAGATTTTGCAAAGAGTCATATGTCATGGCATTAAAGATATAAGGCCTCTTAAATGACTTATTAAAAACCAAGTCTATAAGTTGTAAAGTTTTACCGCTAGAGGGTTGCAATTGACTAAGCGTTGAGAATATTTCTATAGCAAATTTTTCAGCTAATGCCGCACGTTCTATCATAAAATCTTTTGGGGCTTTCTTAGCTTTTTCTAAATGGGTTAATTCTAGTAAAAAATTATTAGTATCTTTTTTAATTTTTTTTACAACATCATCATATAAGGTAACTATTTTTTCAGTTGCTAATAGGCTCTTTAGATAACGACCAATGTATAGAATTCTCCCCGGTGAATTATCTGTAGCATGCACTAGGCTTACCAATCCTTCGGTTGCTTTAGAAAATATATGCGTGGATGATAAATTATTTTCAGCAATAAAATTCTTATATTCAGCCATCAGGTTTTCGCAGATATAACGTAGTATTTCGTGAGCGATAAAAATGTTATCTTGATTACCCAGTCGTTCGATGGAATTATAAGATATAGAATAAGAATGATTAAGCAGGGTTATGGTGAATTTCATGCAGTGATCGACTAGCTCGCACGGGAAAGGCAGCAGCGCTGCGATAGCTTCTCTTTTGGCTTTTGCTTGATGGATAGCGGCAGTCACATCTTGATGTAAAATTGTTGCATTCCGATGATATGTTTCGACATTATCCAATGCAGCTTCTGCATCGCATTGGCTCATGGCTAAAATTCTCACTTCTAATGAATCAAATTCTTCATTTTTACTCGGCAGACTTAATACGACTAATTCACGACTTTTCTGAATAATATCCAGGGCTTCTTTATAAAGATCATTTTGTTCTAAAAGATTCTTCGCTTTTAATCGTTCAATGGCTTGTGGTAGAAAATCAGTATCTTTGTAATATGCACCGATTTTTTTTAAGACAGTGAGGTATTCATTTTTGTTATCCTGCAATAATTCGTCATGTATTTTTGCAAGCGCAGTATCTAAATGGTTAGTATTAAGGAAAATGACCCTCATTGCTGTGCGATGGAGTTCCTGGTTCGACCTATGGGCTTGTTCGAGCGTAACTAATACTTGTAGGGCCACGCAAACTTGATTAACGTCTTGGTTTTTTGAGGCGCTACCGAGTTTCCTCCACATCCTATTAAGTTCAGAGGTGTAGTCTTCTTTGTTAATTTTGTTTGGAATACCCCAGCGGAATTCGTTTAGTTCGAAAAGTTTGGGCTGCTTTAGTTTGAAATTTTGGGGCATGATGGTGTTGCTCTTATTAGGAAGATAGAAAGCTACTTTACTAAACAAGACGAGTTAAGTCAATATACTTAATTGCTATTAAATGAATATTAAAGATAATGGGATCCAGCTTAACATTTAATTTGTTAGTCAAATAGATTCCGACTAATGGAGCAGTGACATTAAAAATTTAAAACTTGTCTAACGGGGTAAGAGGGCAAGTCTGGCCCTATTCACTGCCTTTTAGGCAAATTTGTGCTATAAGTTAGACCATTCATTCCACAGATGTTTATTCTAATATTCTAAAGGAGCTAGATCATGTTAATACGCAATCTTATTCTCGGTCTAGTCATTGGGCTCCCATTAGCTGCAGTTGCGGTAGACAATAGGTCCGAACAATCCATAACACAGTCATTCAACTCTTCAATGCCCGCTTCGGTGCAACCTGATCAACCCATACAAGCTAATCCCGGAGCAGTACAACCTAGCTCAGACAATAGGGATGCCATGATCAATGACTCACAAGATGCATTGAAAGCTCAATTAAAAATCAGTGGCGGGGTACAAGAAATAGCCTGGAATGATTTCATCGCTGCTGTCAATGAACGTGTCGAGCTCAGGAAAAAATCCATGTTGCAATTAAAGCAAGACTCGACCAATAACAAACTGACTATTGTCGATTTGATGCAAAAACGCGTAGATTTTGATAAATTACACTATGATTTATTAGTGAAGCAACAGCTAGCATTAAAAGATTTATATGCATCGCTCAATGATGAACAACAGACCAATGCCAATACATTATTAAAAGATATCGTCTTAGATCGCCGCACTGGGCATCATCGTCCTGGCTCTTCCAATGAATCTGGTGCATCCATATTTAAGTGAGGATCAGCGCAATAATGCCATCTAGGTGCCACCCACTGATGCGCCTATATAAAGTCCGTCAAACGTTGCATTTGCAAAAACCAAGAGAGGTGTGGCCAGTAAAATAGATGAAGAAAAAACTGCAATTCTATTTATGTTGCACTATCTATTCATGGTTAACTTTTTATTTGTATCATTTAGAGCCTTTGTTATCATTTAATCGGACACATAACGCTTCAGCCTGAACATCTTGATTATAATTTCTTGTATCTAAATCTTCCGCTGCTTGACAGGACCAACTGTGATAACTGGAAGGTTGGGTTTCAATCACTTTCCATTCCTGATTGGGATTACTTTGTGGCTCCGCAGTACAGCCACCGCTTAATATTTCATAACCCGGTTCACATGACAGCACTAATCCATTTTTGTATTGTCCTTGAGTGCCACTCCAGTCGCCTATGGTTTCTTGATCGATGAATACATTTTCCGCATATTGTGCGCAAATCGCATATCCTAACGCTTTGTGATGGTAAACGGCTGATTTATAATCTTCTCCCACTTTACAACTCCATGCATTCCAAACGCCATCGCCACTATAAACCGGTCTGGAACTCGTGACTTTCCAAGGAAAATCAAGATGTGTTGCCTCTGATTCACAGCCCCCTCCCGTGACATGATACCCTGGAGAACATTTGGCAATACATTCACTACCATATTGGCTTTGCGGACCGGTACAAGGCACAATCTGCACGTCTTGAATTAAATCATTACGCATACAAGTCGCTATTGCAGTTACGCCTTTATATGTTGCGTTCTCATCATTTTGAGAATAATCCATATTGTTCATGCAATAATAACTATTATTTTCTACAGGTTTAAGAGCAGGTATTAGCCAATGCTTGTTGTTATCTGCAAATTCTGTATCGCAACCGCCAGCAACCAATTGGTAGCCAGCAGGACAGGACGCAGTAGCATCATTTTTCGTAGGGTATTTACCCTCACCTTTTTCTTTTACATGCATTATTTTGGGTTGTTTGGGTACATGGCACCCGGGTACCGTATCACAATATAAAAAATAGCCTGCTTCTAGCACTTCACGTTTTTTATATATCATTGGATCATCTGGGAAAAAGTCACGTGTCAAAATTTCTGAAATAGGTGCCAAATTAAATTTTTGCGGAATGGGGTTCTCAATATTATTTGCCCATTCACCAAAATTTAATTCTTCTGGTGGTAACGCGCCTACGTAAATTGGGGTTGCCTCTTTTCTTGCATTTTCAAAATCAATACGCATCTGTTTAACTTCTGCAGATTCATATGCCGCAGATTTACCGTTGGTTCTAAAAAATTCAGCAGAAGCTTCAGCTGCAGCATCTATATTAACGCTTTTTTCACGTAATGCCTCATAATTTATCTGTGAAAAAACGGACTCATACGTCCATCTTGCACCTAAACTCACATTTTCTGCTATCATATGCGTGCCATAAGTCACAAAAAAAGGACGGACTCCTTCTTCAAACCAATTTGGGTTCTCGAATGAAATAGGCAGTCCTTCGACCGCGTTTAAAAATCCTGAGCTGAATGCTAATCCTGTACAATATGGATCGCGGCCCCCTTCAAACAGCTGACAAGCACCATGAGCTTGTACATTCACTAGCTGTAGACCAAAGATATTTTGTTGTTGATAGGTATACTCAGCTGACCCGGTAAATGCAGTGGATATAAGAAAATCTTCACTGCTCTCAGAGACATTTATCATTTCATAAAGACTTAGATAATAATCTAATTCAATATCCATATCAGAAAAACTATATGAACCTGAGCAAGATTCAACTGCCGTGCAAGTAAAACAGTCCGCGTCTGATTCACTGGTAAAAATAGCGAGCTGCCAGCCTGGATCACTACCATCACCATCTTCATCGCTGACTGGATTCCCTCTCGTTAAATCATAACCACGATAAAATTGTTCTACCGGACAATCAGCATCAGGAGAATTTTTTAGTTCTGTATTTGCAAAAGAGGCGGGGAGAGTAATCAGAAATACTAAGAAAGCAATCTTTAATTTAGTAATAGTTCTCATATAAATTGTTCCTATTAATTACTTATTGTATCATGAAATAACTATCTTCTATCGGTTGTGACAATGAATTTCATACTGCATTTTTCGAAAAATGCTTTTCAATTCGGGAATCAATTAAATTCACAAAAATAAGACGATTAATGAGATTAACACCCACTTTTAAAGTGGGTGTTTTGTTATCGCTTCAAAATTAATTAAACTTAACACACAGCGCATCGACTTGCACATCTTGATGATAGGTTCCAGAGCCCATATCTTCCTGTGCGATGCATGACCATTCTTTGCCACTGATGGGTTGCGATTCAACGGTTTTCCATTCATGGGTCGCAGGTGTGGGTAAAACACATCCGCCGCTTAATACTTCATACCCGGTATCACACGCTGCAACTACGCTGTTAGTCCATTTTTCAGCGGTACCACTACGCTCAGTGACTATTTTCTTATCATTTAATACACCGTCTGCATATTGGACGCAGATGGCATAACCGTGTGCATTTCTGTTATATACCCCCGTGGTATGATCTTCACCTACTTTACAACCCCAACCACTCCATTGTGCATCTGAATTATAAATAGGCGTAGAATGAATCACTTTCCAGGGTCTAGTCTCCGTGGGAAGATTTGATTCACAGCCCCCTCCAGTCACATCAAAACCTACAGGGCATTGTGCAAGACAATCGCTCGTATCTTTACCCGTTGCGCCTGTGCAAGAAACAATAACGCGATCTTTTATGTAATCATCATGTAAACATGTGGCCGTAGTATCAAGACCAAGATAGTAATGTTGGTAGTTTGGATCGGTATAATAATCGATATGTGTTAAACAGTGAAATGTGTTCTCAATCGGTTTTAACGAAGAAAACATCCACCAACCTGTTGTGGTTAAATGTTCTGAATTACAACCTCCACTGATTAATTGATAATCTGTAGGGCAGGAAACAGTTAAACTATTTTTAGTTTGATATTTACCGTCTTCACTATCATGCACATGCACAATTTTAGGCGGTTTAGGAATATACATTAAATATCCGGCTTCTAAAACTGCGCGCTTTGCATCAATGTTTGGATCATTGGGGAAAAACCGTGAGGTAAATAATTCAGAGATTGGGGAGAGCTGATATTTTTGTGGGATGGGATTTTCAATGTTATTGGCCCAGGCACTAAAAGACAAGTCTACCGGTGGTGGTGCACCTATGAAAATAGTGCTTTGTTGTTCCACTGATCCATCAAATGCGACACGCATTTCTGTTACTTCTTCAGACTCAAACGCAGCAGATCCGCCTTTGGTTCTAAAATATTCAGCTGAAGCCTCAGCTGCCATTTGAATATTCACATTGCCAGCACGCAATGCATCATAACTGACTTGTGTAAATAAAGATTGATAGCTCCATCTCGCACCTAAGCTCATCGAGTTAGTGACTAGATGTGTACCATAATAATTAAAGAAATCTAATACGGCTTCGAACCAATCTGGATCGTTCATCGAAGTTGGAAAATCACTGACTGTATTTGCAAAACCCACAGAGAAATTAACATCGTAGCAATGTAGATCACGACCGCCTTGGAATAATTGACAAGCGCCTTCTGCTTGTACATTGACTAGCCCTAAACCAAATACATCTTCTTGTTGATAGTAATATTCAGCGGACCCAGTAAAAGACGAACTCTTGAAAAAATCTTCACTGCTACCAGAAAGGCTTGCCTTTTGACTCAGGCTGTAATGATAATCCAATTCGGCATCCATATCGTAAACACGATATTGGGCAGCGCAAGTGGTCGTTGCAGTACAAGTTAGACATGTATCTTTAGCATTCTGCTCCATAATAGCTAAACGCCAACCTGGGTCTGCCGTATCTGTTGCAGGATTTCCTTTGATTAAATCATAACCGAGATAAAAATAATCTAAAGGACAGTTAGGATCAGGTGTTGTAGCCTTGTTCAGTGGGTCATTTGCCCAAGTAATCGATGAAAATAGGAAACAAGTTGAGAGAATGATTCTAATTAAATATTTCATATGATTTCCTTTTTACTCTAGTCTTTAAATAAAGCACACATAATGTTTGTTTCTACATCTTTATTGAATGTTCTTGTCCCATGAACTTCTTGTCATAAACAAGATTATGCATTACGACTGACTGCGATATTTTCTATCACTTTCCATACATCTATGGGTTTGGAATGTCCTTGGACAAAACAGCCACCACTTCATACCTCATATCCAGCGCTACATTTGCAGTATGCTTTTAGACATTCAGCCATCTTAAGAAAGAAAAAATGATTAGTCAATGGAATTTGTGATAGGCACTAAACTATGCGTGCAGCATTAACGGGGCAGGCCTGACATTTAACCTTTTTATGGATGTTAAATGTCAAGCCTGCCCCTATTAAAATTATTGTGATACTCTTTTTCCTTCCTCTGGATATATTCGTCATATCTCTTGGGTCCTAAAATGGATCGTCACCTTCCTGCATGATGACTGAGTAAGATTTTTATTTTTAGTGTATCCAGATCCAGAGCGCTAGCACTCTCCATTTGAATCTTGAAATGAAATGGTTATAATCACTGATAGCGTTTTTAATAGACCATTTTAATAAGGATAACTGATATGAAAAAATTAAGCCCCCTATTGTTTTTAGCATTGATGACTGTAAGTTCTGTAACTTTGGCTTCCAGTATCAATTCAATGAGCAAAGCAGAAGTTGAAAAGACTTTTATTGATAAAACCTTTACCTCAATTGCAGTCTCTCGTCTTAATAGTAACCCCACAGATAATACTTTTGTAGGCACGTTGGATAGTAAAGGTAATATTATGGGTAAATTTGTTAATAAACCTTCTAGCGCGCCACAAACTGATACCGGTGTTTATAAAATTAACAATGATGGCAGCATGTATATTACTTGGAAAAATTGGGAAGGTGGGAAGGAAATGTGTGTAAAATTCTATAATACTAAAAATGACTATCTTGCTATGGGTTGCGATAATGAATTTCATACTGCATTTCCGAAAAATGCTTTTCAATCCGGGGATCAATTAAATTCACAAAAATAGAATTAGTTTGTTCAGTGTTTAATGAAGTGAACACCCACTTATAAGTGGGTGTTTTATTATGGTTTCTTTTGTTTTTTATAAGCAGACTGAGCCTTCGTTTTAAAATTTGTTGCATTAGAAGCTTTAGTTTTGACTTGCTTATTTTCAAAAACTTCACTTTGTTCGCTTTTTGTTTGCGCACAATAGCTCAGTGTCTTAGTGGGTGCAGCCGGCATGGGTGATTGCGTTGATTGCTCATTGTCTTTAAGCGCAGTAAGAAATCTTATTGATTGCAGCGCATAAGGATGTGTATTGTCCAGCATGTCAAGTGCTTTTTTGAAATTGATTTGTGCATGATCAAATTTTTTAAGCGCTATCTGCACTATACCTATAGTATTTAAAGTATTTGCCACTTCAGGATGCTTAGCGCCAAATAGTGTGATCATTAATTTAAATCTTGCTGCAAGCTCGATGTCGTCTTCTTTTAGTGCACAAATGCCAATCATACTGGTCATTATTGTTGATAGGGTTGCAAATTTGATTTTTAAGTCTTGTGTATGAATAAAAATATCGTATGCCTTTTCGAAGTGATGCAGTGCTTCGTCATATTTTCGTAACCGTACATATATTTGGCCTTGATTAAGAAATATATTACCTAGATATTCTATAGGTATGTTTGAGTTTTTGTAGTAAATATTCAGAGATTCATCATAGATATTAAGCCCTTGTTGATATTCCTTTTGCTTAAGATGGATAGCACCCAGATTATTTAATATACAGACATGGGTACTCGGCTCGACTTCTGTATTATTTTTATGAATGTTTAAGGCTATGTCATATAATGCGCGAGCTTCTGCATTGTATTGTTTCGTTTGGTAAAGATGGCCCAATTTCAATAAATAAGTTATGCGGCAATGATCAATAAAGATATTATCTTCTTTCTCCAAAGGGTGACTAGGGAGTGTTTCATTGATTATTTTATCTAAGCACGCTACTGCTTGTATTGTGGGTGTTACTGCAATAGGTGACGAAGCGGTGAAATGCTGCAAGGTCTCATGAATGGCAGCCTGAAGTTTTTCTTTCCATGTGTGCATGAGGTATACCTTGATAAAACTGTAGTGTAATTCATTTTAGTAACCTATTCAACTCGTTTGATGTGTTGAAATAAAGGCTATACCGATGGTCAAACTTGTATGTTGATGAGAAATAATTTTCTATTTTATTTAAAAAATAGGATGAGATTTGGCTGATAATTGCAATTCATAAGCATCAGCGTGCTGGCTGTGAAACAGATGTTTAGTTACGTAAAATTACTCATTAATTACATGATGCTCAGGGCACATCCACCTAATACGTCTCCTAATTCTGCTCCTCCTGCGTTGACTACTTCACCTACCGCTCGCGCTGCTTCTGTTCCTATAGTATTTCCTGTCTCTGCCACCGTAGCCACATTCTGCGCAGCTAGAGCAGGATTGGGCATAAGATGAATAGCCTCAGGAGGCAGATACCCAACGTGTGCATTATTATTTGAATAATTGCTTGTTAATAGTGTTGAACTGCTTGCCGAATTATATTTTTCTCCAAATATCCTTTTTTCAGTTTCATTAAAAAAATCTTCCACCGATGTTATTCTTGCGCCGGGTAGATATTCTTTTCCATAAGCGATGACATGGGCGTGTGCAGCAGAATACGCACGATCTGGATGTTCTAATATTAAGTTTTTAACTATAGAATAGATCTGCATTAATGTTATCATTTGCACAGGCGTGCTTCGTAGATTTACTGTATTCATTTGTAAGAGGGTTGTAGCATATTTAGATGACCATGAGTACGGTGCACTCGCTTTCCATTTTTCTAATTGCTCATTACTATTGGTTTTGAGGACAAGAATCAAAGATGCAAAATGCAATGCATATTGTATATCTGACCCACCTTGGGTTCCTGTCCTTTGCTTAGTCAATTTATCAGCAATTTGACCGAAAGCAGTAAGCAATGAGTTCTGTGGAGGATGCCCCTGATCTAATGCATCTGAAGATAAATGAAGCCTAGTAAGTAACAAGTCAATAATCTTTTTAAATTCGACTGAATCGTCTTTGAGTTCAAAGGAAGAATATAAACGATAAGTTAAATAGATATTAATAGCCTTAGTTTGATTCTTTTCGAAAACTGTTTCATCTGCTGAGTTGGCATTCAGTAGTATTAAAAGTTGGACTATCTCGTAAGCAATTTTTTGTTGGAAAAGTAATCTTTCTCTTTTAATCGGTTCAGAAGTTGCAGCGGATAATGCTTGTTGATCAAAATTTATACTGGCCCACTGGAAAAGCAATTTAGTTAATTCTGTCGGTTTGGTGTTGAGAGTCTGGAGTCCATCATAAAATGACCTCTTTAGAAGCTCATTGCTTAAACCATTTTCTTGATTCAATGGACCGTGTTTAACTAATAATTGAGCGTATGGCATGAGTGGCCTCTAGGTAATAGGTTAAATAGTATCTTATTAATCATAAGCCATTAATCTTAAATCTTCCTTAAGGATGGTAACTAGCTGTCAATAAAGTTTACTTTGGCCATTTTGACCCCTGTTAACGGTTGCTTTTCTTTCCTGATTATAATATCCTATTAAGATAACTAAGTAAGATATATCTTATTTATCAGATACCTATATTCTAGAACCCTTGTGAGTATTAAAATTAACTATGAAACCAGCAGCCATCCGCGCCTTTATTCAAGCCCATATGCCCATAGTCATGGAGCGCTTAAACAAAAGCAATAAAGACGGGCATTTAGTTTATGCCGAAGATGTTTTCGAGCATTTTCCGAGCGAAGCAGCGTTTTATAAAGAATTTGGTGTGACACCCAAAGATTTTTATTGCTTCTATACGAATTCGCCGTGTTTCGAAATAATAAAAAGGGTTACTCGGGGGGAGTTCTCAACTGCTGTTCCACGGTTATATCAAATTAAAAAAGGAAAAACATTATCTGAGGCATTGGATAATTTAATCGAGCATGGTACGACTGTGATAGACTGCCTCCAGGCCGTTAATATTGCATGGTGCTTGTGTATTGAGGCGCTAATGATTGAATGTTATGGAATTGAGCAAGGAAAAGCTAGGTTCAACGCATTGTTAAATGTTGAAACGCAGCCCTTTCAGATCAGCGGATTTGATGTTAATCAAAAGACTGGCAATTTAAGTCGCGCTGCATATTGCATACCCGTTCCGGTATTATCGTATTTTATTGAAGACCTACCTGAGTCTAGCCAGGTTTACCCTACAGCTAAGGATGATCCGCGTTTAAAGCCGGGTACACGAATAACACTTTACAACATGCCTGAATATAAAATTAAGCATGTTATAGGCAATGCCGGCGCAATGAATTTAATATGTATCGATAAGGATACCTATATGGGGTTTGGTTTAGGCGAGGGTACTTTTACAGAAAGCAAAGTCAATGCATGGCTTAAAAATAGTTATGAATCAATGCAGCCTTTGGAAGTAAGAAAAAATTGGCTTAATACTATAGCGCTTGCAAAAAAAGAAGCCCAACCCACAAGAAATCCTTATCCCGCAGGCTACACGGCTGATACCGCCGTGCAGATGAATTATGATAAATTAGGTCAATTAACTGAAGATTTTCAGGGGACGCTGACTAGAGTTGCGGTATATATAGATGAGTATGAAAATAAACAATTAAGATTGTTCGATCGTGAGTTTGGAGCGTTTGTCTGGCCGACTCTCACCAGTACTGCTGCCACGTCTTTAAGCGATCGCACAAGAATGCTATTAACTAATACTGGAACTGGAGCTGAAAAAACCAGCGATCGTGATTGTGCAGATATCCTATTTAAAGTTACGCAACATAGATTTAAATATAATGACGAGATAGCGGCTTATTGGATGGCGACTGAATCAGAAACTGAAGCTGCAAGAATAGCTGGACAATTAAATCGGCCGGAATGGGGATTGCACATAAAGTATAATAAAATTAAACCGTCAAGTAAGTTTCCAGATCATTATCGTATAGACGTTAAATCGTTTGATCCTAAGACAATTTCATTAAGCAATATTAATGCTAAATTGACCTAGTATTGAACCTTTAAATAATTAGTCTTCAGGGTAATAATCTAGTGCTTAAAGAATTTCCAATTACGCTGGCAGTGGGGCGCTTTTGAGGATCCCATTGCAGTGCACGAAGGAGTACTGATTTGACATGGGTTGGGGTAATGCTAGGGATATCTGCGCAGGGATCCGCATTGTCATAAACATATTTCTTTCGGCCCTGATGCATGGTGGTTTGTGTATCCATGTTGTGATGCTGAGGCAATTTCCAGGAAAATAAGGCTTTAATTACAAAAGCCCATGAGCATACATCCGATGCGGGACTATGATGTAATCCTTCATCCAAATCTTCAATTTTATAAGCATTGTTTAATTTATCTTGATTAAATTTAATAAAATCAGTATGGGAAATAGTATCGCTGCCAAAAAATAATTCATAGGCTGCATAATCAAAATAATTGCGACATTCTCGAGGCAAATGCGGTGGACCTACCAATTGAAAAGCGCCCAGGTCTATCCATTTAGCATGTATGTTGCCTGCTCTGTCTACACTAAATAATAAATTTTGCGGTGAGACATCACTATGCACCACATTGAGGCTGTGCATATACGCTAACCCACTTATAGATTGTTGAGCAATCGATTCTTTAAAGGCAATACCGCATAGATCTTCTGTAGCATTGGAAGCGATGTAAGTATACATCGAGCAACTCATTTCCACATAAGGTAAAACAAGAGTAAAGGATAGTAAATCAAAGCTCTCAAATCCAATCACATTGGGGTGGCCCCCTCCAGAATTTAATACGCTGAGCGCCACCAATTCAGGTAGCATTTCATGTCGCCCATCTTCATTAAATTGTTTAATTACTCTTTTTTCCTTTTTACTGTTTTCGCCCATAAAGACCGTTGCAGATCCCCCTGCACCTAGACGGGCTTTAAGCGTATAGTTGCTCGGACTATGATGGGCCATATACACAGTTTCAGGAATTTCAGGATAGTAAAAATTTAAAAAAGTTTTAATGTTTTTTTCAAATTCTGCAGCGGGTAAATTATAATTATAACTAAACAAAGCATATGCAAGTGCTCGCTGAGCTATTCTTTTTTGATTATGAGATTTAAGATGCGCAATAAACTCATTAATAATCTCAGATACGCGTGTACTGTTATCTGTGATCAGGCTATATAGTAAGGTTTGAATCGGATCATATTCACTGCGGCGCAGTCGCGTATGCCACAGCATGGAAAAAAATTTATCATGATTATTTTGATAACAACTTAGAAAGAATAAGCGTGCTTTTAGGTAGCTATCGGGTTCAGCGTGGTTATTCATAAGCACGATAGCCATTTCTTTAAATCCATTTAGCATTACATACTCAGGCGCAAGTACCTTAGGGGTAAAGGCAAGGGGGAGTGTTGTTGGGATTCTATTAAAACAATTGTAAACAAATTTTTCTTGCTCAAGATATGCCTTAAGATCCCCAACTATGTCTTTTTCCACCTCCGATTGCGGTTTAACTACTGCTAATTTTGCTTCAGCTTCTGCAAATTGATGTAAAAAAATCTCTTGTCGAATTCTATTTAGCATGGCAAACCTGTGAGTGGATTGAAATTTACCTAGTAAGGTCTCCTATATTCAGGTCAGTATAACATGTTAGTTGGCTACGACCATAGTGTTGGCTAAAAAATTATGGATTTTTTTGTTAATAATTTCATAATGTTATTAAAAATCACTTCGGATGCTTTGATGGTTTTTTATAAGCATCCTCCCGCAGGTAACACTATTAATTAGTGCACAATGTTGAGTTAATATAAAATGCTTGCAAATTTAATGGAAGTGATAGAAAGTGTGCCTAGCTTCATTTGAGCACATCTTGAAACTTTATCGTTAACCCTAAGAAGACCACTATGCAAACCACATTCAACTATTTGGATAGCTACTGCGAACGGGCAGGGCACTTGGGTCTTTGGGCTGAGCCGCTCAATGTGCTCAGTAATATTGCATTTTTGCTAGCAGCCTGGTGGACATGGCAAAAGGTCAAATCCCTAGGAGAACATGCTGGGCAAGTCTGGGACATTAAGCTACTGAGCATCCTTATCGGTATTATTGGCATAGGGAGCGGTATTTGGCATCTGGTGCCGAACACTCATACGGTGCTTATGGATGTTATTCCAATCCTCATCTTTATGAATTTGTATATCTTCTCAGCAGCCATACGCCTTCTGGGTTGGCGCTTCACACAGGCGCTAGCGTTGTGGTTTGTATTTATGGTGGTGAATTTTGCTTCGGAAATCTATTTACCTCGAGATTTCTTGAACGGCACGATTATGTATGTGCCGGGCTACTTTATATTCTGTTTCTTCATAGTCATGCTCTGGTTGCGAAAATCCCCTACCGCAGTAATCATGCTGCAGGCGCTAGTGTTGTGGACCTTTTCGTTAATTGTACGCACAGTAGATCTCATGCTCTGTCCCATGATCCCCATCGGTACTCATTTTATCTGGCATATTTGTAATGCGTTGATGATGGGATTGCTATTATATGCACTGATTCAGTGCAGAAGATCTCGCAGCCAAGAGTTACCTTAATATTCAATAAGCTATAGAATCACTTTGTGAGTATTGTAGGGTTTGCTTTCAACGTGATATCATGTTATGTACATAACAATCCCAGGTAACCGTAGTCTATGGGCGAACCAGAACAAAATCATAAATACATCACTAATTTTGAGGACAGTAATCAACCGTTTATTACTTCGGATAGGAATTTTAGTGTTTATTATAAAAACGGGAAAAATATCCCTTGGCTATTTCGAGCGCTTGAAGATGTTGAATCTTCCGCCCCTTTTTTTGAGGTCATTGCAGCAGAGTTGTATCATGCCTTATTGCCATTCTCGGCAAAAAAACATCGCACTCTATTTGGGCGGGATCGTTATAATAAATTGACTTTATTGGGTTCCGTGACCCAAAAACATCCTACAAAACTCGGCCAGACAACGTTTGAAAATGCAGCCTATTTTCCGGAAAAAATCGCACCCCACCTTGTTCTAGCTTATTTTCTTGAAGATAGCGATCCCAATGAGCGCAACCTAGATATTTTTGCTGGGGATAAAGGGATACGGGTTGATTTTGAGTTTTTCTTATATGATTTCCGGGATGATCTTTGTCATAATCGAGAGGTTAAATGGTTTCGTGGGTCACCTATAAATGATAAGGCATTTCAGATAGACGCGGTTGATTTAGAGCAATTTCCTGATGTAAAGATCACAAAATTCTTTAAACTGTTAGATAGAAGAAGAGATGATTACGCTAAAGCTATTTTAACAAAATGGCGTAATTCTGATGTTTTCAATAAAGTGGCGCATCAGTATTTTTTAAAAATATTATTATTTGATCATGAATTACTCGAACCTATCATCCACGCACATGCCTCCCCGCAAGCTGTTATGAAAGATTTGGCAAATCATCTTAACTCTCGTCGCACACTGTTGTTGCAAGAGTTAGTGCAAGTTGCAAAATTTAGAAAAAATGTCGTGAACAATTTTACTGAATATAAAGCAAATATTATTAAAGAGTTTCAAGCTTATAATGTTCAATTTAATAAAACTGGAAAATCAAAGCGGAAAGCGGCTTATTATGAGAATCGAATAATTAATATCAATCGTATTGAAGAAAAATTAAACGAATTGTATCGAATTATCCATGGGTGTGAGACATTGCCTAAGAAAATTAAGGATAGTTTTGGATTATACTTTGCTCGTATGAAGTTAGTTTGGCCTGATATTGATGCGAGCAGCTTATGCAATATCGTTACAAAACAAATAAATAACAAGTATTATTACTTCTATTATTCTGATGATAATAATGACCGCAAATTTTCGAATATAATAGCTTCTTATCAAAGTCCATATAATTCGAGTTTAGAAAATGCTGAAATTTGTTTTTATATTAATAAAGAAGCCAGTGAGTCGTTGATGCGCCAACTGATCGTACGTAATGAACGTATTGAACAAATCATATCCTTTGTGAAAAGTAAATTTAAGGCGCTTAAATACTTGTCAGCATCAAACTGTAAACCCATGACGCAAGAACTGCTACAGGAATGCATGGCATGTTTTGAAGGTATGGATAACAGCCTATACTATCAAAACACTTTCGCACCCATTCAGTTTTTAAAGGCCATTGTGGGCGCATGTCATCGTCAAGAGAGTAATAATGATGCGTATTTTTTGATAGATGAAATTTTCAATATAAAACTTAAATTAATAGATCCTAAAATGGAAAATAGGATCCAACCTCAATTAGCTATTGAACATGATTACTTTAAAAAAAGTAATTACACCCTTGATAAATATTTGCATTACATCAATGGCATCATATCCGAGGCCATCATCGACAAGGTATTTCATCTATCTTTTAATCATCATGAAATGGTTTGCAATATTATATTTAGCAAAACAACAGATAAAGTGCAGACTACCGTACTTAGTCTTCAAGCAACACTTGAAACAGCCACTTTTATCACCATGTTAAATTCGAGCATGACTTACGGTCAGGGTGTCGCGCAGCGAGGAGATCATGAGAAAGCCCGAGATTATTTTGATAGAATTAGCCTCATTTGCGACAAAGTATCACAACATGACGCGCCTACAGAAGAACTATTGAATCCAAATGATAGTTCCAATCCGCTTAATCAGCATGTGGGTCCTAAAAAAATTCTTGCCTGGTTTATGAACACTGAGCGTAGAAATCACCTTCTAGCCTTAATCGAAAGTGCGAATAAATTAGCTCTAAAACCTAGATAGTCAGGACTTTTCAGTTAAAGGTCAGGGTGTTACTATGCTTTTGTTTTGATTCAATAAGCATTAAGAAACGTACTTAAGGAGAACAACTGTGCCACAACTCAGATTAGATTATACCGCCAATATTATAGAGAAAAATAATTTTGCTGCCTTGTTTGAAAAGTGCCATAAAATTTTGGCAGATACATTAGCGGTTGAATTATATAGCTGTAAAAGCAGAGCTATGCAGCAAGAGCACTATTATATAGGTAATGGCGATCCAAATAATGCCTTTGTCTGCTTGCAGTTACAAGTCATGTCTGGACGCTCAAGAGAGGTGCTCAGTCTAGCAGTTCAAATGATCTTAACGGCATTAAAGGATCATTTTGCTGAGTCATTGCAACAACAAAAATTACAAATTACTTTGGAACTCGTCGAGTTATCGAATCAGATGTATTTTAAACTCTCGAGCTAATCTCCTTGAGGGATCTGGAATAGGGCGCTAGATGCATTATTATGGGTTAAATTGAGTTTAAGCCCAGCAATAGAAATAGTCATATTAGCGTTGTAAAGACTAGGATCACAGGTAGCGTAGCTACGCGTAGAATCTATACTGATGCTATGTATAGCAGGACTTGCGAGTCCGAGTCCGGTATGATTAAAAATTTGTTCGGCATGAGTTTCATAATACAGGTTACCGTCATTGCCGATATAACCTATTTCCACGATCTCCTTCCAGATCCCGGGCTCATTTTCCATATAAAAATTAAGTTGATTCTTTGAATTTCTGCAGTCAGGCATCGGTCCTATTAACATGCCATCAAATTCATAATAAATGCGTGTGTAATAGCCTATATAAGCGGGTAAGGGGGGCTCTATGACAAAATGTGTGCAATGGGAATAAGTTCCTGGGTCAAAATCACTACAATCGTAATCGCCTTTGTGCTCGGCAAAAGCAATGGCGGAAATAAAACTTAAACCCATTGCCCAGATGTATTTATGTTGCATAAAACCCTCATTAGTCATTATTAAAGCTTAAAATTCAGCTAAATCCTGTTAGCTAGATAAATCCTTTGTACTCTAACAGACTATAAAGTCATAATCAATACTATTTGCGTTAAGTGAATAATCCGCTAGATTTTGATCTGAAAATATCAGGACTTACGAAAAATGCGGCTGTTAGGGTGTTTTTTGGCGATTTTGCGACAGCCATGAGCAAAAAAACATCCTAACAGCCGCATTTTTCGTAAGTCCTAAATATCTCATTTTTAGAGAAAAATCATCCCTATAACCGCAGCAGACATACTTATAAATGTTATCCAAATAAGACTATTTGTTAATACCCCACTGGTAAACCTGCCCATGATGTTACCATTTTTTGCAATTAAACCAATGATGAAAATAAGTGGCACCGCGATGATGCCATTAATAACTGCGGCATAAATCAGTGCTTTGATAGGATCTATGCCTACAAAGTTCAATAACAATCCTATTAAGGTTGAAACGATGATGATGCCATAAAAAATACGTGCTCGTTTAAATTTTAAATCTAAGCCTTTTTTAATATCAAATGTCTCACATATGGCATAAGCTATCGACCCTGCAAGGACCGGAATCGATATCAATCCTAATCCAATAATGCCTATAGCAAAAATAACTTTTGCTAGCGTTCCTGCATGGGGAAAACCGTGGACTAAAGGTTCTAATGCTTTTGCAGCATCTGCGGCTGTTTTAATATCGGTAATATCATTATTATGTAAGACACTGGCCGCCACCACGATAATAGACCATGTGGTGATCTGCGAAAAAAGCATGCCCACAAAATTATCTATACGCATATTGAACACATGTTTATTATTTTTCTTAATCTTGCGCTTTGAGGAGGATAAATGATTACCATGATTTTCTTCCACCACTTCTGAAGCTTGCCAAAAAAATAAATAAGGCGATATCGTGGTGCCTAAAATAGCCAAAACGATAAATAAAAATTGAAAATTAAATTCAAAGTGAGGAATAAATGTGGCTTTTAATACAGTCCACCAATCCTCATTGATAATAAAAATAGTTAATGGGTAGGCGAGGAGCGACAAGCATAGCCATTTTAAAATTTTTGCATAGACTTTGTATGAAATGAATACCTCTAACAATAATATGATCACGGTAAAAGAAATGCATAAGACTACAAAGGGTATGGGTATAATTAGCTGAGCTGCTGCTGCCATGGCGCCTATATCTGCGCCTATATTGATGGTGTTGGCAATGAGTAATAAGGATACCAATCCAAATAATATTTTTTTACCGTAATGCTCTTTAATTACCGCTGCAATGCCTTTACCCGTTACTGTACCGATACGGGCGCACGCTTCTTGGATAGCTGTTTGTAGCGGCAATATAAATAGGGCTGTCCACAATAGTGCATAACCAAACTGCGCTCCCGCCTGAGAATAGGTCGCAATACCGGATGGGTCATCATCCGCTGCTCCGGTAATTAATCCTGGGCCTAGCTTTTTAAAAAAACTTTTTATTCGAGCCCAAGGTTTTATGTTGGCAATTTTATGAGCCATGGGTAGCCTCTTTAAAAAATATTTTGTATAGCTGCAATAGATACCTATCAGACGACTTTTAAATATAGTTCAATTTAATGTGATACCGCAGAGGATAAAGTTAAATGGGCACAATGCTGACTCTAAGCCCTGAACTAGAGTGTTTCTCCTTTTGTTATCCATCTTGCAAAACTGCAGATTTTCAGATAATATTAGTTTTATTTGGGCTATATAGTCTTTAACATGCCCTCTATTTAAAATCTTGAGATATAAATGATGAATAAATTATTGCTTATTGGTTTAATGTTAACTGTTCCACTGGTGTTGGCATTAGACCCACCGAATTTAAATAGTACGGGTCAAGCCCCCGATACCGCAAATTGTATCCGTCACGAAATGTGCAATCGCACTCTTTGTGCTGAGGTATGCCAGAGTGGGACAGTTGAGATCGATACGTGGGCGCTCAATGCACTAAATTTTCAACGTAAGCTACAACGTGATTTACCACTGCCTTATTATCAAATGCCGGGTACCCATAATAGCTACCAAACACAAAGCAGTGGGATAGGCGTAGAGGAATCTGGATTACATGAATTATTTCTAGAGGCTAAATATAAGGACAATAATGTTGTACTACAAAATCAACGTTATTCAGTGACCGATCAATTACGGATGGGGTTACGATGGATGGAATTTGATATGTGGGGTTTTATTGAGCAATATGAAGATATCCGACTTTGCCATGATCCTTTTCCCGATCCACGCCTGCTGACTTGGGTTGATTTAGCAGAGATAAAAACACGTACTAAATTAAAGTGGGATCCTGAGAATTTGGGTTGCTTCTCTACGCATAATCAGAACCTTCAAACCGGATTGCAAGAAGTCGATACGTGGTTAAACTTGCCTGAGAATAAAGAAGAAATCATCGTCATTTACTATGATGTTAAAAGCCCATTTATAGATAGCCAAGTGAAAGAAGCCGTCAAAACTACACTTGAAGTCTTTGGTGATAGGATATTCACGCCTGCTGATAAAGAAATACTCGGAAGATGGCCCACAGCAAAAGAGCTTATTGTTATGGGAAAACAAGTGATTTTTGAATGCAATTCAGAGAGTTTTGAACACTCTGATCTTATTTTCTACCCACGTTTGACCTCAGATACTTACGGCGGGCGTCAATTCAGTGTAGATAGATTTACGCCTTTTCCTCATTGCGCCATTGACGGTGAGCAATACCATTACGGTGGTGGATTTTTCCGTCCTTTAGATCACAGTATTGCTAAAGGACCTGCGCTGCAACCTGATCCTAAACAAATGATTAAGCCTCAAGATATACGTAATTTTGTTGATTGTGGCATCAGTACTATGGGACTAGATAATGTACAACCTTCTGCGATTGCCGAAATGATTTGGTCTTGGGCCCCTAATGAGCCTCAAGCAACAGGCTGTACGGTGATGGACAATGATGGAAGATGGCGGGTGCACAGCGATTGTGACACCACAAACATGAAACATGCCTGTGTGGATACCAACGATAGATTAGCGTGGATGCTCTCTTCCAGCGCAGATTCCTGGAATAATCCGACTTGCCCTAACGGCTACCAGTTTTCATTTCCTGTAACCGGGTATGAAAATGCGTTATTAAGACAAGTTAAGGGTAATGAGCAGATTTGGCTGTCATATGAAAATTAATGTTATGGACTCAGTACCGATTAATTTTAGCGGACCCTGCAGTCATTAGGAAAAATCATCTATTCTGTTTAAGATGACAACATAAACCCAGTCCTAAGGCAAAACAAAGGCTGGCCGCTATCATCGGCCAATGCAGGTCAAAATAGGCGATGACGCCTGAAATGATCGGCGCTAAAGTCCAGGCCGCACTCTTGACCATACTGCCTATGCCCATCACATGTCCTTGATGCATTTCATTGGCTGCTTCAGAAAATAAGCTTAAGCACGTCGTATAAGCAAAACCACCGCCAATACAAAATGGAATGACGATGATCCAAAACCAAGTAAATGTAGTGATATAGAGCATAATCGCGATGCTAAATAGTAAGAGCACCAATCCTATACATAGACTATTCACTAGGCTCACATAAGATAAAGTAGGTCTCACTATCCCGACAATGGCACCCATAAATATGAGGCCTACAAAAGACATAAAGCCCCCCGTCGTTGCGGCGTTGACTAGAAAAAATGACTCTAAATAAATCGGAGTAAATTGAAAAAAGAAATTCCAGCCCAAAGTAAATAGAAAATATACGCTGGCAAGACGCAGGAGGTGATGATTGCTAAATAAATTCATATCGCTTGCATTAACCGCATCAGGACTAGCCAGGGGTTTACGCGTAAACGTTTCTTGAAAATACAATTGGGTCAGCGCGATAGCGATTAAACCCATAAGACCAACCGCCGCAAATGGGGTGCGCGCGCTGAAAAAAGGCAAAATATCAGCGCTAGATAAAATCCCGCCTAAAGCCGGACCTATAACAAAGCCTAGCGTGCTCGCCATAATCACCGCGCCCATGTTTTTAGTTTTATCTTTACCTGTGCTTAAATCAGCCATGGAGGCTAGCGCAATCACATGCGCGCCCGCAGTTAATCCGGCAATGGCGCGACCCAAGATCAGTAACCCATAAAAATTAAAGTGTACGCCTGCAGCGGTAACAAAAAAGCCAAAAGTAAATCCGCTTAAACACAGGAGTAACGATCGTTTGCGTCCCCAGTTATCCGAGGCTTTACCTATGAGTAAAGAACCGATAGCCATAAAAAAAGGATAGATCGCAAAGGCAAGACCTAAATAAAATAAACGTCCCTCATAACTGGTTTGTGCAGAAAACAAAGTACTGGTGTCTGCAAGAAAATAATAAGCAAATGTAGGGTAAACAATACTGATCCCTATCCCATCAATTAGAATAATAAAAAGTAATGTCCAACGCGAATATAAATTCTTCATGGTTACGGTTTTGGACTAAATAAGTGGTTTCTTTCTATGTCACGGATACATTTAATATCCGCTTCAATTACCGTAGGATCATCATGGATCAACAATACCCAGCCGGGCGAAGTCAGTAAATCTATGGTTTTCATGACTGTGCCGGTATGAGAAAATTTATGCATTTTAAAACTTTCTAGGGCTTTGATTTGTGCAATGGCTGACTCATGCACGAATGCTTGTTCAAAGGGCACTTGATGCAACACACAGACCAGATGTTTTTTTAGAACATAGGGCGCTTTAGTATGTTGTGCAAAATTTTTCGGATCCACATAGGATTCTGCCGTCAGCGTAGTTTGTATATATTCCAAGGCTTCTTCTTGCAGCGCAGGCGGGATCCCTAAGCCCATAATCCGGCAATTACTTTCGATGAGTACAGGACCTTGGCTTGTCAGCATCACTTCAGAGTGCACCGGGCCAATATTAACCCCCAGCGCAGGAACCACTTTTAAAATATAATCGCTTAATAGCTCCTGCACCGCACCGGTTGAAGGCAGTAATGCCGTAGTGGTATAAATGATATGACCGTTATCATGCTCTTTTTGTGATTCCCAAATATCGCACACATAATGCCTGCCATCGCGACTCACGGTATTCACGATATATTCTGAGCCTACTAAAAACGGTTGCGCCAGCGCCACATGAAACTGATGTCCCAAAAAGCTTGTTTGTGAGAGGAGATAATCCAGCGCCGCCTGAACATCACTGGGTGCCTGGCACAGCGATAAGCCTTCGGTTGCGGCACCGTCTATAGGTTTAATAACGAGCGGCCAGTGCCCGCCTTGATTGGCCCAGGCAATGATTTCTGCGCTGTCAGAGGATTTAATATGGGGAATATGCGGCAAATGCACGGCCGCTAAACGCTCGGCCATCACGTCCTTATACCGGCGTGCTGGGCTTAATTCCAAGTCATTTTGTTTAAGCCCCAAGCGCGAGGCCAAGGTATCTGCCAGTAACACGGCAGCATCGGTTCCCGGGACGACACAGACTATAGGGTAGCGCTCAAGCTGGGCTACAATTTTATCAATATCGTGCTGTTCTTCTACGATTACCGCAAAATCCTGGGGGCGAAAGCTTTTGAGGTAATATTCACCTTTCTCGCCGGGACTCGCCACATGGATACACTCAAAACCACGTTTTATAAATTCAGCAGGCAGATAGGCCGTAGAGCCATAAGCATCCACAATAACGCAGTATTTTTTTTTCATGAGGGGAACCTTAATAAGTTAACAAAGTTAATATAGCGTCTCTGTCATGATTAGTCTATCTATATATGTCTACCCCACGCTTAAAACAGGCTATAATAGCTCCTCATTGCCTCGGTGGCACAGGGGATAGCGCGTCCCCCTCCTAAGGGGAAGGTCATAGGTTCGAATCCTATCCGGGGCATTAATTAAACAATGCATTAAGACCCATTTTTCAGGGCGCATTGTGCCTATTCCTCATTTTTTAAACCTTTTGCCAGTTCATGTTCCAACGCCTCAATGGTAGGCAAGCTGGTTTGGATTTCTTCGGGTAGCGCATCTGAGAGTCTATACTCCGCTAATCCGATAGGTTTGTTGATATCCCGCAAGGCGTATTCTGCCGTGACGTTATTTTTGGTTTTGCATAAAATAAGGCCGATAGAAGGGTTATCACTTTGATGCTTTACCAAATCGTCTATTGCAGAGAGATAGAAATTGAGCTTGCCTGCATACTCCGGCTTGAATTCCTTGTCCTTCAATTCAATCACCACAAAGCAGCGCAGTTTAAGATGGTAAAACAGCAAATCAATATAATAATCCTGGCCGCCCACTTCCAAATGATACTGACGCCCAACAAATGCAAAACCGGCACCTAATTCAAGAAGGAATTTTTCCATGTGGTTGATGAGAGCTTTTTCGACATCACGCTCATGTGCATCTTTGCCTAATCCTAAGAAATCAAAAAGATAGGGGTCTTTTAACGTATTATTGGCTAAATCAGATAACGGTAATGCTAGCTGGTTTTTAAAGTTAGTAACCGCTTTACCCTCTCTTTTATATAAGTTTGATTCTATTTGCGCAGCTAACCTATCACGCGACCATCCTTGAGCTATCGTTTTTTGGACATAAAACTCCCTGGCCTTCCTATCAGCCACGCGGTACATTAAAACGACATTATGCCCCCACGGTAATTGGTCAACAGCCTGTTGACCAATTTCATTGCCTCCATATTCCTGTGCAAAACGGCGCATATACTTTAAATTTTGAGTACTAAAACCTTTCATATCGGGAAATTCCCGCCTTAAATCCTTGCTTAGTTGGTCAATGACTTTGGCGCCCCAGCCATGTGTCTCCTGCGATTGAAGAATTCGCGTACCAATATGATGGTAGAGGAGAACAAGATCCTTATTAACCTTCAGTGCTGCCTGATAACGTGCGGTCGATATTTGCTGTTTAAGCAACTCCAAAAGTGTCGCATAAGAGGGGTCAATAAATTGATTCATTATCATTCCCTGCCTTAATGAATAAAAAGAGGTTAATTGTGCATCTCGCGTTGCACTATGCTTGGTCAGATTAGGGGGTAATCATCACGGTACCTAATTGGTACTAAAAAAATGCTAGATTAAGATAGATTGTAATCGTTTCTGTTGGACAGTACAATATGAAAGATGCTTATTTTATAAGGATTTTTAGACTCTGTAAGCCACCCCTAGATGCTACACGATGCCCTCGTAAGGGGAAGGTCATAGGTTCGAATCCTATCCGGGGCAAGATTGTTAGACTTAGGTATTTATTCCAGGACTTACAAAAAATGCGGTTAGGGTGTTTTTTGGCGATTTTGCGACAGCCATGAGTAAAAAAAACACCCTAACAACCGCATTTTTTGTAAGTCCTATTTTAATCTCGTTCGCGAATTTCACGCACAATATCGATTACTTCTTCAGTAGATAATTGAATATCGATGCTTGGTATATCGAGGGGAGACTTTTTACTTAACGGTGATAACTTAGCTACGATTATTATTTGTATTCCCTTTTTGAAAATTTACCATAAAATATGATAACATCAGTTTGTTTTATGACATCTTAAATTGAGGATCATTCGTGCCGCTTATATTTAAAACCATGCTAGCGTTGTTGGGCGTAGTCGTAGCCGGGTTAAATCCAGGGGCAAGCGGCGTAATGCAGCGTGCCAACCCTAATCCTTTGGGTCTCACCCCTAGGAATGCTTGGCCATTTGAGCCTGATTTTACCCCGCGTGAACAAGCATCTGCGCCACATAAGCTGACTACGCAAGACCCACCCCTGGTACGCGTCAAAACAGAAGCTCAAATGCGCAAAGATGAGCAGTTTAAACTCATAAAGTCTATAGAAGCAGAAAGAACCAAAAGTCATCATAAAGAATACTATCTCGACCAAGTCACATTCAATACGCTAAATCAAAGGGTAGTGAATGCTGAGCATTCAAGACAACAGGAAGAAATTCGCCGTACCCACCTTTCTTTTTATCTGCATGTGACGGCGTATTTGGAAGTGAGACAAGAAATAAATCGTCTTCCTGTATTTAAACATAGCTTGCTGAAAAAATATGAAAAAATTAAACAATCTATTGAACGTGATGATACCAATAGTGATTTGATTAAAGGAATTAAGAGAAAGTTTAAAAAAGAAATCACCTTAGAGCAAATGAATATGAGGTTTATAGGCATGACCATAGATCCACATTCCTATTCGAAAATACTGATTAGTTTAGGGGGTAAAAATCCTCAATATAATCATGTTGATTTCCTAAATCTGATTAGGGAAATACAACAGCGATTGTTTCAACATGATTATGAAAGATTATCTTATGTGATAGGGAAAATATATGAACTTAAATTTCATCAGCAGCCGGGTGATGAGGCAATAATCGCCGCGCAGTTTGCTGCGCTCATTATTAAAAAAGAAACAGATTTTTCCAGTGAACATTATCATTTTGATGACATCATGGCTATACGTTTTACCCAAGAGCAATTTAATGTTGCTGCGGATAAGTCGGGATTAAGTCTAGAGGATCTACTGAGTGTTATGGTTATAGAAATGCCAGATCCTCTAAAAAATAACTACATTCACTACTTAACCGATACCTTAATCAAGAAATTTTTGCAAGAGAATCCTAACTATACTGCACGCGAATTGGGCGAAAAGCTTAACGCGTATTTTAAAAGCCAGCCTCCAGAGTTGGACAGTGTATACCGTGCTTGCGTTGCAACATTTATAAAACGTTTTGATGATCCTTGGTCGCAAACCACCGCTTATCTTTTAAAATCCATACACGCGTTAAGTGGCTATGTGGATACGCGACTCTTTGCTGCAATCAGCACGATTATTTTGACGGGTTATGTTTATAAGCGATATACCCAGGTCAAAGCAGAGTTGCCGAATGAAAATGAGCGTTTAAGTATAGACAAAGTAACCATGAACAATATAAGTGAGTTTATGGTCACTTCAACAGATAGGGTATTGCCCACGCAAACCTCTTTAGCCCCCGCACTTTCAATTCAGCCTATCGTGCAAACTAGCACGTTATCAGAAGGCACCACAACGACCCAAGATAAAAAAGAGGATACAAAAACTACTCAGGCTGCAAGCCCAGAGGTAAAAGAAAATCCTCTCGAGAAAATGAAAAATGAATTCTTAACTTTAGTTAAAGTAGAACATGGTTATGCACGCAAAAATTACGGTGAAAATTATAAGAAAATATATGATTTGCAGCTAAAAAATTATGAAAAAAGCACTTTATCTTGGCTCTCTCAACCTAATGTAACAAAACTCGGGGAGTTTATTAGACAGTTAATGCTCGAGTATAAGAAAGCAGGCATCAATCATGATGCTGATAATAACGCGATCATTAAAAAATTGACGGATAAGTACGAAATCGAACGTGAAAAACATCATGCAGTTTTAGCTGCTATGCAAGCATCGGGTTCATCCTCTCATAAGAAACAAGAGGTCACACCAGACCAAGAGTCCGAAGACTACGGTACTCCACGCATGCAAGATTCAGTAATGTCTGGTTTAATCGCTGATGCCTATTTTAATCAGAGCGCTTATGCTTTTGAGGAAGATTTGGGGCCGAGTACACAGAGTACGGCTACACACGTGCCGCAAAGTGATACCTCTGTGGTACCATTTACTTTACAACCGGCATTAAAACAATTTCAAGATCAATCTAAATCCACCCCGGTGACGCCTTATTTGAATGCCTATGATAATTATACGGCTCCTTTAGCTTTTCGTCACGCCTACAAACTATTAATAATAAAATTTTATAGCGCTTGGAGTGACAAGTTGCAGGGATCTAATGCGTATGACTATTTTAGAACTCTACGCAATTCATTGGCCCATGATAATTTTATAATGACAGATGATTTTCATGTGAAGTTGTTTGCGGTTTTAATTTGCATAGAAAATATTCAACGTGAAGATTCACCTAAGGTTCAAGATTTAAATGAGTTGGCTAAAGCCTTGCATGAGACACTTAAAGTGCCGAGTAGAAAAGATAAATCCGCTATTAATTTACAAGCCAAGTATGAAACCCTGATTGCAGAAATTAATTTTCTTTATCAGAATTATACTCACGCAGATAATCAATTAATATATAGTCTTGCGCTAATCGATGTATTTGCAGAAATGGGCGAGCTATTAAACCAGCCTGATATGAAGCACTTGATAACGCAAGCGCCTCATCAGTACATTAAGAGAGCGTTTAAAGCGATCATTGATTTTCGTAATACTGAATACCATGCAGGTGAAATCACTTTGAAAAACCAAGTGGCGCAAGTGCAGTCAGACTACATTATTTTAGTTGATTATCTAAATAAACTGCAGTTAGCTCCAAAAACCAGGGGTATCGGTTTGGCCAACGCGTTTTAGATGTAACTCTTTGATAAAATTAAACTTAGGTCAGATTAACTTCTTTCTTTACTTTTTGCAAAGCTTTTAGTTATACTTAATAGATTCACTAACTAAATATGAAGGTAAATGATGTTAAATAAATCTATGGTAGGCTCATTCTTGATAGTGGGCGCTCTGACCAGTATTTACGCTTATGCACAAGCAGACATTCATCAAGGTTTGCTCAATCTGAGCCAAAATTTCGAGAACCCTACAATTACCGAGCAGTTGTATCTGGGTGCGTCATACTCTAACTCTCCCTCTATTAATCTTTATAATTTGCCGCTACAGACGGCTAACGATAAACCTGTAACCTCATTAAACAATGGCCGGAAAAGTGCAATTGGATTTGCCTTTGATAGTAATGACAAACTGTATGTTTCTGATATATCAGCGATGGATACTGGATATTTTTATGTCTATACCTTACCGCTGACATCGCAGAGTACTATGGATTATGCGGTTAGATCGCGTGCGGCTTCGGGAATAGCCGTCCATCCTACACTCAATCAATTATTTGTGACCTCAGAATATGCGGCAACAATTAAAGTATATAATTTACCTATTGTTAATGCTGAAACTTTACCCGCTTTAACCCTTAACTTAAGCACCACAGAACCTGCACCCAAATACCCCGCTCAAATGATCATCGATGCAGATACCGGAGTCGTTAGGGCAGCCGCTTGCAATACAGATAATAAAGGTGGATTTGTGCAATTTACGCCACCCTTCAAAGACGGGCAATTTTCTGATGATATTCCTGGCACTTTTAACAAAGACAATGGTTGTGCAAAAGGTATTGCGATGAATAAGGCTAAGACTAAACTATATTTAGGCACGACGTGGTCAGAAATTTTAATTTTTGATATGGCGACTCAAACGTTTGACACGCCGATTAAGGTTGAAAAATCAAGATTTGCTAATTTAGCGGTTGATAGCAATGATAATCTTTATGCGGTGGATTCTGATCTGAAAAAGGTCTATATGTTTGCAGCGCCGGTAGCAAGTGGTGCAGTTCCTACGCTTACGCTTGATGTGAGCAGCAATAATAACTATCCCAACGGGCTTGCTATAAAATAAGTAAGCTTCTTGTCACTCGCTTCAATAGGCTAGCCTATTGAAGTGAGTGTGGTTTGCCCACTATAAGATTAATGTACCAACACTATGCTTTTATTCTTGGGTTTAAACGCTTGAGTTGGCGCATCCAGATAGGTATCATTGGGTTTGAAGGCATCTTCATGATACCAGGGGATGTCAAAAATAAGTAAAAAGCACCGTGGTTTGGTACCCTCTTCAGGCTTTTTAAAATAGTAACTGTGGCTAGATAAGCGTTCATCATGATCGCCCAATTTTATTCTAAATATACCCTTTTTATAGGGCTTGGCTTTTTCGCAAGAAATACCCGACTTAATTTTACCAAATTTAATTTCATTGACTTCATCATATTTGTTCTTAAACTCAGTGGCTAATACATTATCCATCACTTCATGCGCGCGGCAGATGGTCCAGCATATCCCTTCTTCATGATCAAAGCGCATAGGTTTTAATGTTTCAGTGGGTTTAATAAATGCTTTAAAATATTCACGTATTTCATTTTCCGTATAAGGGAGCACTTTGCGATCAGGATCAATTTCTATAGTCACATTGTTTAGCAGTCTTTGCTCTACCGTGACGAGTCTTCTGCGCTTTATTTTTTCAGATTGCACGCTCTGTGTGCTATCAAGCGTGGTGCTGTGCGCTTGATAGAGGATTAAACTCGAACTCGAACTCGAACTCGAACTCGAACTCGAACTCGAACTCGAACTCGAACTCGAACTCGAACTCGTAGTAGAGTCAGAACTGGCACCCCAATGCGCGCTAGTAGGGTTAGGGATAATACTAGACTGGTTTATTGCAGGCGCGCTCGCGGGTGTGGATTTTTTTTTGATTTTAGATCTTTGCAACTCAATTTGTAATGTACGTAAGTGATCATGATTTGATTTTAATACATTCGTTAACTCGTGCAGTGATTCGAGATGAACATCTGGATAGGCGTTGCGAAATGTATCAAATGCGGCTTGTAAAGTCTTGACCCACACGTCAGTAATCGGTACGGGAGCGGGTTGTTTAAAAAGTAAATCAATTTGCCAATAAGTATATTGTCTAGTTAAAATATGTTGTTTAGGAAATTGCTCGAAGAGCAGGTTAAATTCAGCCGGTCTTTTATTATTGTACGCATTGCTCAGCTTAAGTTGTAATAACAACAGTTTAGATGCTGAATCCAGCAGCTGTACATCAACATTCGCAATCCGATTTAATAGGGGATCTAAATCGAATCGGTTAGAACGAAAAAGCGCTAAAGTAAGCAAGGCCACTCGTCTAAAGGTTTCATTAAGGTAAATAAAGAAATATTCTTGTTCGCTATCATTATTAGTGGTTATGCATTTTGCAAACTCCGCATGAAGGGTAAATAAATTCAATATATCATTTGGCGTTGAGCGCAAAAGATTGAACTGCGTGATGGCTTTGATAAGGTAATTTTTGTAAATTAGAGCAATTAAATAAATAGGTACATCAGGTGTTTTCTTACAGAGTTCCACGAATTTCAGTAAACTTTCACAAGATAAATGGCCGCGAACAAATAAGCCTAATAAGTGGTATAAAATTGTTTTTTTTCTTACCTGAGCCTTTTCATCATTAAGAGCGGGTTCTTCCCAGTCCGCTTTGTATTGTTGCTGCAATAAAAACAGCAAGATTTGACATTTGCTCTCATGCATTGCAGCAATTGAAAATATTTTAGAATTAAAAGGATCTTCTGGTTCGCTATCATCTTCCTCATTGTCGGTGGTTGTGGCAGATGATGCAAAAGAGGCGCTCGATGTTGCTTCTTTAGAGGCTTGAGTTTTATCGAGATCATTTTTAAAACTGGAATTAACCAGTGAAGTGTCTGCGCCTGATTTTATGAGTAGCAAAATGATATTCACTAAATTTTCTTGATTGGCACTATTATTTTTACTTAATGCTAGGCGATAATGCAAAATGGCCGCTTCTAATATGTGTATATGGCTTTTATCTCTTGCGTTAGGATCAGCGCCTTGTTCTAATAAAAGTTTTATAAAAGCCAAACGACATTCGAGATGCTCATTATCCAACGCAGAAAATAGAAATCGATGCGAGAATATCAGATCCGCACTGACCCCTGTTAACATTTTAGTGATAAGTGCCATGCCTTTTTGTAATGTTGTACAATACCTTAAGGCCAAATCTAAGGCACAGGTACCATTTGAATTCATTTCGACAACAATGCCTTTATTGCGGCTGTTTTCAAAAAGAAATTCAGCCGTACCGTATTGTTGTTCTTGTAATGCAATACCTAAGGGCGTGCAGCCGTAAGCATCAGCAGTCATTTCTGAGTCTTTTGCAAATATTTTCTTTATGAGATCAAGATACTCATCGCCATGTCCTGCTAAAACATAAAGGGGTGATTGGTGGTAAAACGTATTGCCAACAGTGACATCTAAATTATCTCTTTTTAATAGTGCCTCTATCATGCGTAGATAATGGGTTTTATTCACTACGTTGGTATCAAATATTTGCATAATAACGACACGCAATACGCCGTAACCTAAAACCAAATCGGTGTGATGCAAATTGGCTTCTTTTAATAGTTCTGAAAATATGGTGTGATTTTCATAAATCGCTGTATAACTAATGAGCGGAAAATAATCAATATCTTCGATTCCTTGTATGGGAAATAACACTTCGTTTAGATAGTCTTGATACTTTAAGCCTTTTATGGATTGTTTTTGCTGTATCGCTTTACCTATTTTGATATATTCTGGATAAAGTTCAGGTTGTATTAAAATAGTCGTCATAGCATTATCTTTTTTGAAATCCAAATGACATATTAACGGAAAATTAAGTGGGTGGCAATCCTTATTTGATTGTTTAATAAAGACTTAATATTAGATGCGTTTGTAAAATGGATAGTGCGAGGTATTTTTTTGTGCCTTTTAAATGAAACTAAGCGCAGAGTGAGCGTGTACAGCAGGTGTCAAAATAATGCGTGGCTTGCTCTGCTAGATTAAGCTCAGGGGTGCCATTATCTTTAGTCAATGTCCAATCACTGGCATTTTTCTTGATTTTATCAGGGGAAAAATATTGATAGGGGAGTTCCGGCTTAGCAATAAGTAAGGGTTTTTGCACTGTAGGATCCGCTCCTAAATTCCCCATAAAGGTTTCAACTGCTGTGGCCTTTTCACTGATATTCCTTAGGGTTTTTCTGATGAGTGAGTCTTCAGTGATTGTTTTTGCAAAAATGTTTAAGGCAGCAGTGAGTTCTGACTTTTTCTTTTCTTTATCTTCCACCGCGCATTGTGCAAGTTTTTGGGTCAAATTGGCCACTATACAGGCCATCACCATGTGAAATAAAATATCATGATCATCATAAGTGTCGTATTCTCTTTCTTCACCATTAGATTGAACCATTTTAAATACATCTAGCCAAATACTCTCAGCCAGGTCTTTATCACTGGGTGTTGTTTTTTCACTGGGGGCCGCTTGAATTGGGGGATCATCGATTAGGGATTCTGCCAGAAATTTCATGCAGTGCGGAGAAAATTGTTTATCATGGGCAGTATCCATACCAAAATGTTGGGTTAACTTTTCATCATTAAAATGCAGCAAGCCGTCTTTAATTTGAATGCAGTCTTTGGACATTCTCGCTAAACGTTTTAAATTCTCAGGCGTTAATTCATTCAAATTACCGTTTTTTGTAAGGTATGCACTTTTTAAATGGGTGAGAAAAACTTCTGGGTAGGCTCCTTGCTGGGGTGCAAATTGTTCGAGCAAATTGGACGGAAACTGCTTTGAATAGGCCGTTTGCAATTTTATTTTTTGATAAAGCTGTTCTTGAAAGATGGGCATCGCATCCAGTGGCGCCAGCTGGTTGCCGGCATTAAAAAGCGCACGGATCTTTTCTGAATAGGATAACGAAGTAGGCTTTGCTTTAGCGCCTAAAATAGTATATAGCCTTTTGCGTGACACGCTATTTTCACCCTCTTTTGTTTTGCAGACGGTATCTAATATTTCATTGATGTTGGCGATAAGGACGTTTTCATTGACATTGATATTTTCATCGATCACTCTTTCTAGCGCGCAGTAACATTCAAATCTTAACCAGAGCGCATATTTATTATCCTTTAATGCCCGCTGGGCAAAAGTTTTATTCAATAAATGATTGATTCTTGCGTGGGTGTCAGGTTTTATTCTGGCGCAGTGCCAGTAATATTCAAACACCTGGTTTTTGATATTATTGTAATGGACGTTTAATCTTTTTTTGTAAGTAAAGGGGGCGCCGCTTGCTGAGATCAATGCTGAGGCGCGTGATGCAAAAAACATACTGGCGGAAGGAATGGGCCCTGCCACACTGGCGCCGAAAAATGCCAAAATATCTAAGCCAGTCATTACGGTCCCGCCTGCGCCATTGCCATCGTGGGCGTAGCGAGCCAGCAGCATATTGCGTTGCTCAGCATGACTAGTAAAGATCCCATGCGGCGTTTCTGCAGTCAGGCCTGCTTTCATGTTATTGAGCTTGCGTAAGCGTTCTTCATGTTCATAAGGACACTGCGCTTTAACAGTGTTACTGGCCGCGCCTATAGGCAGGGCAAACATATTGGCTCCTGCACCGAAACTCATCAAAACGACGGCCCAGATAGGAAATGCTGCACCCATAGAGAAAAAAGTGGTAATGCTGATAGCCATAGCAAAAAGAAAGATTATGGCCACGGTGGTAATGGTATTACCGCCTAAACGTATGCGTTGCGCTCTACGTACCCAGCGGCCGGCAAACGCACGTCCACCCAGTAATTTATTGAGTTTGAAATGGAGGGGTAGCCAGTATTTCTTATATATTTCCCGCAAGGGTTTATAATTGATGGCTAGGCCGAATACAATTAAAAACGGTAACCAAATAGGCCAGGATGCGGCCATGCCTACCGTGGGAATGGCTGCTAAAATACCTACAGCTATGAGGCTGGCATTACCAATTACTCGCACAACTTCCACCTTGCCATAGCTTTTTTCTATCCATTGCGAATACGAATCGTTATCATTTGCAATTTAGCGCTTTTTAATACTAAGTGCAAGTAAATATTCTATGAAAGTATTAAAAGAGAGTAGACACCCATTAAAAGAGAGTAGACACCCATCACTTTCCTGGCACTTTCCTACTGGTGTATTCATTGCAAATACGTTATCTTTTGCTTTCAAAGCATCACAGCATAGGATTAAACCATTATGATTTGGAAAACTATCATAGATATTGCGCTTGCAAATGAGCGCGGAAAAAATACCATGGCTGAGCATTTAGGTATTGAATTTACCGCTGTGGGGGAGGATTATTTAGTCGCCCGCATGCCGGTAGATCATCGCACCCTACAACCCATAGGTATTATGCATGGCGGGGCTTCTTGCGCGCTGGCGGAAACGGTGGGGAGTACGGCAGCAAATTTTTGCGTCGATATCACCACCCATTATTGTGTAGGGCTAGATATTAATACCAATCATATCCGCTCTATGCGCGAAGGTTACGTGTGGGCAACGGCCAAGCCTTTTCATTTGGGCAGAACGACTCAAGTATGGGAAATTGATATACGCAATGCAGCCGAGCAGCGCGTCTCGATTAATCGTTTGACGATGGCTGTCCTCGCGCGATAACTCAGTACTCACATCCCATTTAATTGTTCCAGCAATTTTTGTTCAAAAAGATGGGCTTGAGATCTATCCAGGGGTAGTTGATTAAGCAAGCAGACAAATATTAAAGTGCGGCCATGTTGAGTCTTAAGGTAACCCGTTATATTGCTTACGCCGGTCATCGATCCGGTTTTCATATAAACCGGAGGCACTACACTTTTTGGTAGACGGGAATAAAAGCTATGTTGTGGACCGGATACTTCCATGGTATCAAAGAAAGGTTGGCGTAGATTTTCGTGATCATACATCGCTTGCAACAGTTGTGCCGTGATTTCAGGCGTTATTTGATTGTAAGTGGATTCGCCTGAACCATCAAATAAACGCATCTTTTGTACCGGTAGATTGAGATTGTTTTTTAAAATTTCCACGATGGCATAACTGCCTGCTTGCAGCGTACCGCGTTGATAATTATTTTTGCCTAAAACTTTCGCAAGACTATTGGCATAAAGGTTATTGGATCGTTGCATACTCATGGCATTTAAAGTGGGGAGTGGGGCGCTAGTATGCTGCGCTAGCGTATCTGGTGTTTGTTGACTGGGCGCGATGCGAATTTTCCCGGTTAACACTATCCCTTCTTGCTGTAGGAAATCGTTGATCAGCTGTTCCACACGTAATTCAGGGTTAGCCAAGGCTACTTTGAGTTGAGTTGTTGGTTGCTTCGTATTGATAGGCCAGCAGCCATAAAATGCGATGCCATTATCTTTAGGATTGAGTACGACATTGAGCTGGCATAAGGTCTTAGACTCTTCTTCACTCACCGTAGTGACATTTGCTGTAAGCGGTGCATTTATCGGCGTATTAAGGCTAAATGTGACGCGTTGTCCTAAACGTGCTCCTGATTTTACCGTAACGGGAATTTGATTTTCATCGAGGATAATGCTGGTCACCGGTGTACCAAAATACCAATGGGCATCTTCTGCGACAGTGCCTCGTGCCGTATAAGGTTTAGAAAAATAACTATTATCGATCAGGATATCGCCGTCAATCTGGGCTACCCCTAGCGTCTTGATGTTTAACAGCAAATGGTTAAAATCTTGAGTGGTCAAGCTAGGATCGCCCGTAAAAATCACGGCTAAATCTCCATTTAAGCGCGTCCCCTGATGTTGGGTTTTATCATAGGCAAGCGTGGTCTGATAAGCATAATCAGGCGCTAAATCCAGAAGCGTCGCGGCTGCAGTAAAGGATTTAGTGATGCTGGCAGGCGTAAATCCTTGGCTCGGATTGTGGGTATATAAGACTTCTTTACTTTCAGCATCTTGTACCCAAAGACCGACCGCTGCAGTGGGTACATGGTTGGCCATTAACTCATCGATTTGGGGCAGTTGCGCGAGAGTAGTAAGCGGGAATATAAGCAGAAGACTGGCCAATATGCGAGGTTTCATGTTATGTTATCTCTTGTTTTTAATAAGGAAAAGTTGATGTCTATCTGTACGCGTTTTGCTCCCAGCCCCACAGGTTATTTACATATCGGTAGCGCCCGTACCGCGCTGTTTAGTTGGCTATTTGCCCGGAAAATGGCCGGAAAATTTATTCTACGGATAGAAGATACTGATCTTGAACGCTCAACACAAGCCTCTAAGCAAATTATCTTAGATGCGATGGAGTGGTTAGGTCTAAATTATGATGTCGGGCCGATTTACCAAACCGATCGATACTTGCAATACCATGCGGTGATTGAGCAATTACTGCAGACTAATCATGCTTACCGCTGTTACTGCTCAAAAGAGCGTTTGGCTTTATTACGTGAAGAGCAGCAAAAAAATAAACAAAAACCCCGTTACGACGGCTGCTGCCGCAATCTGAGTGCTTACCCCACAGATAAACCGCATGTGATCCGGTTTCGTAACCCCTTAGAGGGCGAAGTGGTGATTGCTGATGCGGTTAAAGGGACGGTAGTGTTTGCCAATGCAGAGCTGGATGATTTAGTAATTGCTCGCGAAGATGGCAGCCCGACGTATAATTTAACCGTGGTGGTCGATGATGCAGACATGAACATCACCCATGTGATCCGCGGTGATGATCATTTAAATAATACGCCACGACAAATGAATATATTTTTCGCACTCGGCTTGACGCCGCCGCAGTATGCCCATATTCCCATGATTTTAGGCAGCGATGGTAAGCGTTTATCTAAACGTCATGGTGCGGTAAGTGTTTTACAATATCAAGACATGGGCGTCTTGCCGGAAGCCTTGCTTAATTATTTAGCCCGTTTAGGTTGGTCCTATGGGGATCAAGAAATTTTCTCTATCGATGAATTAATTCGTTTATTTACCATAGAAGGGATCCATAAATCCCCAGCCACTTTTGATGAGCAAAAATTATTATGGGTGAATCAGCAGTATTTAAAACAAACTTCTCCGCAAACAATTAAGCCGCAACTCGCCGCGCAATTTGAAAAACTAGGCATTGATACCTCAAGCGGGCCAGATTTAGACGCAGTATTTTTATTGATGCGCGAGCGGGTGCATACCTTAGAGGAATTAGCGCGCACCAGTCGTTATTTTTATCATGCCGTGGATTATGATGTGGCTTCCGCTGAGAAATTTTTAACCCCTGAAAGCGTAGCAATTTTAAATACAGCAAAAGCACAGTTTGCAAATATACCTTGGCAGCTGGAAAACATACATCAGGCACTGGAAGCCATTTGTGTCGCCCATGGCGTGAAAATGGGCAAAGTCGGCCCGCCCATACGGGTCGCAACGACAGGCAGCACCCAATCTCCGACCTTAGATCAGACTTTGTATTTAATCGGCAGAGAGGCTGTTTTGGCGCGCTTGGAGATGGCTTTGGCATTTATAGCAAGACGATGAGTGAATGCTTTCAAACTCAGCGTGGGCTGCTGACATAGTAACGCGGTGCATGACTGGGGGAATCCACTTCTTCAATATCGTTAGTAGATTCATTGTTTGAGGGTGGTGCGGCAAATTGAATGGTTTCTTTTTTATCGGGGTATTTTCTAGGGTGCAGGGTAACAAAGACAATTAATTGATTAAACAGGGGGAGAACATCTTCATGGATACCGATACAATCTCTTTCATTTTCTTTGACAAGGACTGCATCTGTGGTGCTATCTAGTTTTGCTAAGGAGAGCAACAACTGCAATGTGCCAGGTTTTAAATGAATTTTACATAAATACTCATGTTCTACATTATTTCCAACTTGTGCGTGACCATGGAAAAACCATTTTGAGCGTTCAAATGAATTTTTATTATGCTGGCTAATTCGAGTATGGGTTTTTACTTCCTGATATTCTGGTTTATTGATGTAACGAAACATAATGTCTGGGCTTTGTGGATTGTGCGTACTGTTAGAAATAAATTCTTGAATTTGCGTCACATCGTTTTGTCGGGCGCGACTTAAGGCTGATTCTTTATTCCAATAATTTAATTCACATTTTAAAGCCGCAGCTACAGTTTCATCTAATTGAAACTGACCCTGTTCATCTTTAAAAACAGATGATTGCCATAAACTTGATCCTTCTTTAAGTTCGTAAACTTGCGCAGCCACTTGTTCTTGATATTCTGGACGGATACGTTCGCCAAATTGTAATTGTACAAGTAAGGCTTGCAGCGCACCCATGCGGCGGCATTCACCTTCTAATAATTCATTTTCTTTATATTCTAATTCGCCGCGAATTTTATGCACTAATTGATAGAGATCTTCTGCTTTTTTTTGAGATTGCGTGTAGCCTGTGCTGGCTAGCTTTCTTTTATCGATTGCAAATTGTTCAAGATAGGATAGATACCCGTAAAAATCCTGGATGGTTTTATAGGGTTTGTTCACAAAAGATTCATAACGAAGTTCTACGTAATATTCAAAGTCTACAGCGGAGTAAGTATCTAGTTCCGCAATTTTTTGCATGGTTTCGGCGTGTTCTTGCTTAAGCTGGGTTCGGCCTGAAGCAATCAGCGTCATGAAAAATGAATATAAACTGCCATGTATACGATTCGTGATATGTGACCATAATTGCTCAGCAGGTACGTGATATAATTCTTTTGAAAATCGATATAAATACTCATCAATTTCCATCAAAAAACTGCGGGAACTGCTGGTGATATATTTGCTGAATAATTCATTTGCCTCAGCAGTTGAGCAAACACCTGATGCAAGTAATTTTCTTTTCTCATGCTCTTCTTCGATTTGCGCTTTGCGACGCATTGCCAAGTAAAACGCATCCAGGCCAGAGATTTTAAAGTATGAAAATAAAATCTTTTCTAATACTTTATGAATTTTTGCAATGCCTTCTGCTTCAAGTTCGGCCGCTTTGGCGGTTCTTATTTTGTCTAATAAACGCTCATCAGCATATAAGCTATGAATTAAAAAAGCAGGGTAGTCAAAGTGAAAAAACATCATCCCCTCCTTAAAACTATGGCTTGATAATGTAAGGTTAATTTACTCTCTTCGGCTGTTTCTTCACCCTCTACGTTAACATTATATACTTCAATACAAAATTACCCAAGTTGCTTTAAAGGTTATAAAAATAGGACTTACGAAAAATGCGGCTGTTAGGATGTTTTTTTGCTCATGGCTGTCGCAAAATCGCCAAAAAACACCCTAACAGCCGCATTTTTCGTAAGTCCTGAAAAAAACAAATTCTTATCTTCCTTCTCTCAGAACGAGCGTAGGAAATGGTCATTATGTCAGCAAGCAGGGGTGTAAACTTGCTTGACAGGAAATGGCCACTAGCTTAAAATCTCCTCTCTTGCTGGGGTTATAGCTCAGCTGGGAGAGCGCTTGCATGGCATGCAAGAGGTCGGCGGTTCGATCCCGCCTAGCTCCACAACCTGCAAGGTTTATCAGTGTTTATCCAAGTTCAAAATCAATAAAAAACTCCAATTACTCAATGGATTACAAATCATCACGTAAATTTTTGTTATTCGTCTTAGTTCATTAATGTACTTTATAGTTCGGCAGAAGCCAAACCATTTTGCTCCCCCAATGCTCCCCCAAATAGGAAGCGAACGATGGAAATAGTTCACTTTTCTGTCGGTTTTGTGAATATTTAATCATTCCGTCATCCGTGCAATCCCAGCTTTGTGTATCCTGTATGCCATAACAAAAAAAATGATTTCAAGTTTAAATTATGGAGATGTTGTAATCAGTTTAAACTATGATACTTTATTTGAGATTGCTCTTAGTCAAGCAAGCAAATGGTTTACATACAGCCCTAATGTATTATCCGATGCCGTTATGGTATGTAAGCCTCATGGTTCTCTTAATTTTTCTATAAAAACAATAGCTTATACAGGAGAGTTACAACTTACTACGGGTTCTCCCTTTTGGTGGGGGTCTCCAGAAATGCCACAATCCCATGGTGGCTACAGTTATTTAGGTCTGATACCTCCTCGTCCAAATAAAACATATGAGCAAAATTTTATATCAAAAAAAATGCTTGATAGTATAAAAAAATTATGTCCAGAAAGTGTGAGCTTCTGGGGAGTTGGACTTACTAAAAGTGATTTGGATCTATGTGAGTTATTCAAAAGTTGGGATCATTCAGCAAATAATTTAGAAGTAAATATTATTAATCCTGATTTAACAGTAATCGGTAAATTTCAAGAAGTTTTCAAAAATAAAGATTTAAATCATTTCAATCAGGCCGAAGATTATGTATATGGAAAATATAAAATTGTTGATTTTAATACTATAGCAAGATACGGAAAATTTTTTAGTAAATGATATTTTAATTAATTTAGACTTTTGGGATTATTCCTCAAAAATATGTTGTAATTTATCAAATAAAAATTGACGCTTGATTTTATCCATTTTTTTAATATTGAGAATTTTCCACTGTAATGCAGGAAGTTTATCAATGCCGGATATTTTCATTAATGACCAATCAGGCTCGCCAGATTTTACTGATAATAAAAATTGTTTTTCATTATGAGTTAAATCTTTTAAAATAACATGTACTAGTTGTTCTCTTATATTAATAAGTTCATCATTAGAAATAGGGGCATCTGTCATTCCGTGAAATTGATTATTGAACTCATCTTTGAAACTTATTAATTTGGATTCTGAATTGAGCATTTCATGAATAGGTCGATTACCGCTGCAAAGATAGACAATAAATGCCTGTCTTATCTCATCCGATATCCCTTCATTGGAAAATAAATGTTTAATATCAAATAAATCTCGTGGATGTTGGCGATCCAAAGCGGCACAAATTTTACCTCCATATATGTCTGCAGATGAAAGCGTTTTGACAGTTGTGAATTTTAAAAATTGATCTTGTGCTCGTTGACATAAATCATATTCTTTGCAGCCAAAAACTGAGCCTCTAATCACTAAATTAGGTTCAATTTTAATAGCTGTTTGATGACGAAAAATAACTAATTTTGATAACTGTTGAACTTGTGTGCGTAACTCTTGAACTTTAAAATTTTTATCTTGGATAAGTTGCTTTAACTTCAACATTTCAGTGGTAATATTTTTTAGAAAAAGATCTCTTGGTTCAATTGGCAAATATGTCAAATCAATATCCACACTTAATCGTGGCATATTCCTAATAAACAAATTAATAGCAGTTCCGCCTTTTAGCGCAAAACATTCAAATTGGTTTAAAATAGGTAACACATCTAGTAACAAATCAACTTGTTGCATATAGAGTGAATTAAACTTCATGAATCCCTCATTTCGGGTAAAGACAATTGATATTTAGCATTATACTTGCCGCCAGAACCGATTACTCGTTTACCGTGACCCAAATTAATTTTTTTTAAATCGATACGTGATAACCATGGATGCTCATATTTTTCAGCAAAATATAAAAAGAGTCGTTTCACTTTTATTGAATTACATGCTTCTAGCAATAATTCTACAACAGCAGGTCGTAATTGTCCTAAGTTTTCCATTATCAATGCAGCCTCATCAAGAGTTTCATATTTAGGAACTAAATAAAGCATTTCCATAGCTGCTCTTTCTGGGCATGAAAGACGTACATTTATACCATCTATAGATTGTTCTATTATGCTAAACGATTTATCATTTGTTTTAAATAATTTAGATTTAAAAAGATCAAATATTACATTTTGCAAGTTTATATCTTCAAGCCAGGTTGGCATACTTTGACCTGATGGCGCAAATAATATTACCTTTGTGATTCCAGATATGGGGATGAAGTGTGACAGTCCCCATAATTGTAATGCAGCTTTACCGCCTACATGAACTGGCAAGTGCAGTTGTTTTTGTAGCGCACGTACAACACCAGCCCAAGATATTTTATCATTAGTTTTTTTATAAGCCTTATTCCCCAGCCGTTCTAATAGTCCTGCACGTACATACCACCAAGCTAGCTTTGCGGATATTCCTTGTTGTTCCAGCCAATAAGAGGTTAAAACTACCCCAGATGGGGCTGTGAGCAAAAAATGGTTTAAATTTCTTTCTTTTATTCTAGTCATGCTAGAAATTATAGCATATTATTAAACTATGCGTAGATATAGTTTATATTTATCATTATTATTCTAGTATAGCTAGAATAACACATCTTAAAAATTTCTCTTAAAAACTGTATGAGAGTAAATAGTAATTTGCTCCCCCATTGCTCCCCCAAGTCAATTTTTCAGGATTTTTGATCGGAATATCGGGATTGAAATATGAAAAAAATAACTTTCTTGCATATTATTTTAAAAGGGGGCATAATGCGCCTTACTTCAAGTATTACATGATCTTAAGTGCAAATCCTTGACTGAAAATGAGATTTGTGCGATGATTTTGGCGGGTTAGACAAGGGCGCTCAGGGCTTTAGTTATTGACCACGGCTTCGAGTTTAGGTGCATGCATGGCATGCAAGAGGTCGGCGGTTCGATCCCGCCTAGCTCCACAGTAGGTTTTTCAGTTACGTCCCCATCGTCTAGGGGCCTAGGACATTGCCCTTTCACGGCAGTAACAGGGGTTCGAATCCCCTTGGGGACGCCAATAAAATCTACGGTTTATATGCCAAGTCTCGTGCACGGTAGCACACCTCTTTTTAAGCTTTCCGTTCTGTCCAGAATGATTATAAAACTCAGCTTTGATAGTGATAATGATCTGTTAAGCGTGTTCCTGATTCCATCTCAATAACACATCGCAGACCTGTTGCGGGGTCAACTCCCAAATACACGGACAAAACGATTTGTTACGGCAATCATTACACTTTTTACTCAGGCTTAAGCTGCTTGCTTGACTGCCCACAGGCCCCCAACGTCCGGCATGAAAAGGGCGTATCGGTGCATAAAGTCCTAAAGTTTTAACATTAAATGCAGCTGCTAAATGTACCGGGCCGGTAGACGCGCAGACTAAACCATCTATGTTTTGAATCAGTTCCATTAATTCGCTTAAACTGGTATTGCCACAAAGATCGACCACATGGGGAAAGGGTGCGAGCATGGCCTCGCGTACGATATCGCCTTCGGCTTTTGAGCCGGTGACAAAAATTTTAAATTTTTCTGTGGGTAACAGGCGAATTAATTCACCGTATTGCTCAGGTTTCCATTCAATATGGGCACAGCGGGTTTTAGGGTGCAAAATAAGATTAAAACGATCAGGATCAAGTAAACTTTGTACTCTAGGTGTTTTCGTTAAAGGTTTAAAACGACGTAGGGCGATAATTTCTTGCAAACTGTAATGTTTTTTTCCGCCTAGGGCTTGCATAAACATCATATCGTACTGCGTTTCATGGTATTTGCACTGACTGCGACCAATATTAACGAGTCGATTGCAGGTCAACCAATTGCGCAAACGATGACTGGTGCCGATACGTAACGGTATTTTGGCTTTTTTTGCGACGCGACTAATGATATCTCCAGGTCGCGTCGCCAAGACCTGGATAATAATGTCTGCCTGTAACGCTTGAAACTGCTTAACTGCGGCCTCTTCATCATTGTCTTGATAAATCGTATTCCAGTTGGCAAACTCATCCACATCAAGGTAATGTTCAATTAATTCACGTGTATATTGGGTACCCATAAAAATGATATGCGCTGAGGGTTCAAGCTTTTTTATCGCTGAGGCGAGGGGTAAGGCACAAATAACATCGCCAATTTGGTTGATTTTACTGATGATAATGCGTTTGTTTTTTAGGTTCATGGGCCCATTTTACACTATGTTTAATAACTCGTAAAACCCCCATGTCTGATTGTCTATTAAGCGTATTTAATAAGTGAGTATGGTTTGTGGGTTATGGGTGTGCGTTTGTGATTTAACGTGGCATGAGGGTGTAAAAGTGTTATCTTTTAGCGGGGTGGTTGTGGTTTTAGGTGTGTCCTTAGTATCGATGATAAGGTAAGGCGCTTTAACTTTGTCTTGAGTGGCTGCAAGGATCTGAATGGAATCGAATTCTTCATTATTAGTTTCGCCTTTACTGTGCTGCAAGTATTTAAAATAATTATCATTGGATTTGGATTTTTGATTCAGATGCCAACGCGTCAGTAAAGGAGTAGCGGGTGTCGTAGATAAAGGCGTAGGATCATTATTGTTATTATTTGTGGCAGCAACAGCAGGTGGAACGACAACCGCTGGCTGCACTGGCGGTCGAGCCGCTCGTGCCGCTCGAGTGGTTACAGTGTTTACTGCACTAATATTAGTTAATGTGCTTGTTGTAGCGGGAGGTATTATAGCTATAGTTGGCGTTGTAGTCCCGGCGATAAGCTCATTACTGTTTCCATTTGAATGGTTGGTTTCGGCTGCCAAAGTTAAACTAGGAGCATTGCCTAAAGACGGGCTGCCTGCATCTAGCTTAATCGCTTTGCCAGCTGTTTTAGCAAAATTCTCCACCAGAATTTCTTGCACTTTTAATAGTTTTAATTGCTCTGTTTGAAGTGCTTTGAGCTGATTTTCTTTTTCTTCTTTACCTTTTCTTACGATATAATCTAGCCCAGCAATGATGAGGGCTAGGGCTATCACAGCAACTATCCCCGCAGGGGTGAGCAACGTGCTGGCCCCTAAAAATAAAAATGCCATGGTCAAAATACGCGAAAACTTTTTAAACGCTTCTCTTTCTTTATACCATTTTTTATTTTCTTGGCAGTAATGGGTTGTCCACAGATCGTTGGGGTTACGTGCCAAATAATTAGTTAATTTTTCAACCACTGCGGGATCAAAAGAGTAGTTATTAATAATGTCACGGGTCTTATTTCTTAATTCCGAAATCTCAGCATTTAAACGTGCTTCCTCAGCGATATACGATTGGTGCAATTTATAGTTGATGTAAACGTTGGCGATCACTATCAATAACGCAAATCCACCGGGTATAGAGAAAAGTAATGCATTGGCTAAAAGATCAGCAAGATGAATATTAAAGGTAGTGATAAAGCCATATGCAACGTAAGCGGAAGTGATCCCTATAATGGCTAGGACATTGTCCCACGCTAATAAATGGGTGTTGAATCGCTTAAAAATGTTTCTTCTAAACCAAGATTCTTTAACGGGCGCAGCCGGAAGAGGGGGGTGTAATAATTGTGTTAATAATACAGAACGTTGTGTTTCAGCCGCTGTGTTACTTATTACGGATTGCTGTGTATTTTTCATACGTTTGACGTATTCTTGAGTGAGCACCACAATATGCTCGTGCATTTCACGTAATTTTAATTCATGTTTGCTTTCTTTTTGTTGGGCGCGCCAATCTACGGCCAAAATAAGTACGCCGCTGACGATGCTGGATATTAAAAATTCTAGGGGCACGCCGGTTGCCATTTCCAAAGCAAAAATAATCGTGAACAACATGGTCGTGCGCGTGAATTTTTTCAGCGCCTCAAAAAAAGCTTGGGTTTTAAGAAATTTTGTTAAGGCTAAATAATGTTCACTGGGTTGAAATGATAATTTGAATTCTGTTGAATTAACAAGCGGCCTAAGCTTGGCTTTAAGCTTATTTATCTTCTCTATCTTATTCTTTTTTCTTTCCTCATAAATTAAATTTCGTTTAACGGCATTAATCGCATCAGAAATTGCAAGCCCCATATAAACCACTATAGGCAGTGCAATTAAACCTATTGTTGCAGCCGTCAACCAAACCGCATGAAAGGTCCATAAGGTCACTAAATGCACTACAACATAAGCAAAATTTAATCCGAGTGCAGCAATCAGCGTATTACCCGAAAAAATGGAACGGTGGAATAAACTGAGATCATCTTTTTGATTTTTTATTGCATCTGTATGAGGGATATCTTTGGATGTTGAAAGCGATGGATCTTCGGGCTTTGAACTCAATGTAATGAAGCGTAGAAATGCTTTTATACGCTCATTCTTGATGTGATCATCTAAGTTAAAATAGAATAACCAAGTAAAGAAACTGCTAATGCCTATTGCATCGCTAATTCGAGATAATATTTGAGTGGAAGAAATATAAAAGCGATGACGAAATGAATTTTTTTGTTTGGGCGCGTAATCGTATAAGCTTATTTCTATTTTCTCGGGCATGTAATGCACCTAATTTTATAGAGTTACAAAGTCATTAGTAAATAAATTCAACTGCATTTGATTCACTAATTTTATTTATGTTAATACCCATGTATTAACCTTGGACTTTGTTTTTAAGCTTGCTTGTATTATAAGAGCTCAAACTTTAGAGTCAAGAAAAATCGCTGTTTTTTTGACATCTGTCCGTAGTATTTATGGCGTTTAACAACAAAACCTATATAACAGTTATAAGCCCCAAAGCTTAAGGCAAAGTTAAGAAAAGCAATTGGCCCAATCTAACTCCATAAATAATAAAGAAAACCAACTAACATGTCAAGCTATATTTGGGCACCTCTAATGGGGGATACTTAAGGGGGGAGAGCGCAGCGCTCCCTCTTAAGTGCAGGCGCGAATTCATTTCGCGCGCAGCATCAATAAAAGGACGCCATCCGCCCACGGGGCAGGAGGGCTGTTCAAATAATTTGCTATTTCTTAACTAACCGACTATTAATTAAAAGACCTGCAAGGATAGCAGGACATGTAGTCTAAAATGGAATTGACAAGCGAGAACATCAATGTTACAAGCCTCACAACAAATAGTTGGTTCGAGTGATATCATTGCGCGCGTGCGCCATATGATTAGCCAAGTCGCTAAAAGTGAAGCAACAGTGCTTATTTTAGGCGAATCCGGCACTGGCAAAGAAGTGGTCGCAAGCCATGTACACGAACAATCCCTACGCGCCAACGGCCCTTTTGTGCCGGTTAATTGCGGCGCTATTCCTGCTGATCTGCTGGAAAGTGAAATCTTTGGTCATGAAAAGGGTGCTTTTACAGGTGCCATTACCGCCCGTCAGGGAAGATTTGAGCTTGCCCGAGGCGGGACACTTTTTTTAGATGAAATCGGCGATATGCCGCATGCGATGCAAGTTAAATTACTCCGTGTATTGCAGCAACGTACCTTTGAGCGCGTAGGTGGCAACCGTACTATAGAAGCGGATGTGCGCATCATCGCTGCAACCAATGCTAATTTAGAAGGGAAGATTAAAGCCGGCGCATTCCGTGAAGACTTATATTATCGTCTAAATGTATTCCCCATCGAAATGCCGACCTTACGGGACCGTCCGGAAGATGTGCAAGAAATCATTGAAGATTTACTCATTCGTCTAGCTCACGATGGCCACGGCCGGTTTGAATTTACTGCCGATGCCATAGTGACGTTAAGCCAATACCCTTGGCCTGGCAATATTAGAGAATTATCAAACTTAATTCAGCGCCTCGCGATACTCCATCCCAATAGCAGTGTCAGTACTCAAGACTTACCCCTTAAATTTACTCATGCAGTATTACATCCTGAGAGTCATGAAATCCGTGACAGCCAATTAGCGGTCAAGGGCGCCAATGATGCCATTATCCTTCATGAAGGATTTAATCTAAGACGGCATATTAATCAAATTGAATTGCGCTATATCCATAAAGCCTTACATGACTGTGGTGGTGTCGTTGCTCATGCGGCAGAAAAATTAGGCATGCGTCGGACCACTCTCGTCGAAAAAATGCGTAAATACGGCATAGTCCGTGACGATGTATCGGCACCCATCTTCGAAATGACAAATAGTTGACCTAATACTTTAACTAACTCTTCTGGTTTTATTTCATTTTTTTAAAAAAAATAAAATTCGATATCTCATCAGCTTAAAACAGTTTCTTCTTGTGATTTCTTATATTTCGACCCATTGGCACGGCTATTGCCTTATCACTAGTGTTGGCGAGTTAAAGGAAATTCTCGTGAATTTTGTTCAGTAGCACAAATGTAAGGATGCAATTGTCTATTGCCTGCTGTAGGTAAAGGCTATGAATTTCAAGAAGTTAATTGCATCACTTCAACGTCAATCTCAAGTACACGTGATTGCCGTTGCAGGAAAAGGCGGAGTCGGCAAATCTGTTATTTCTGCAAACCTTGCATTGGCGTGTGCTGAGCAAGGCGCACAAGTATTGTTATTTGATGCAAATTTAGGTTTAGGCAATCTTGATTTGTTAATGGGCGTGCAAGTTAAACACACCATTAGCGATGTGCTTTCAGGAGAGTGCCAACTCGCCGAAGTGTTACTCGATGCAGCACACGGCGTAAAAATTCTACCGGCCGCCATAGGTGATGAGCATATTGCTTCACTTTCACCGCTCGAGCTTTCAGGACTCATCCACGCATTTAGTGAATTACCCAAAGTGCCTGACGTGTTTGTGGTGGATACCCCATCGGGTATCGCCGAGCACAATATTCATTTTATGACGGCAGCACAAAATGTGCTGTTAGTGGTCAACGATGAATTGCCTTCTTTAATTGCTGCCTTAGCTTTTATCAAAGTACTGAGCAGTCATAGCATTACAAATTTTCATATCGTGATTAATCAAGTGCCGACGGAAGCCATGGGACAACAATTGTTTTATCAATTGGTGGCTGATGCGGCAAGCTTTGACAATGTCACTTTAGATTTAGCCGGCATTATTTTAAATGATCCGCGCATGCACGAATCCATTACCGCACAAACCCCGTTAATGATGCTTTTTCCCCATAGCTATGCCGCGAACGGTTTTCGCAACTTAGCGGGCAGTTTATTTAACTGGAAAAAATCAGCATCCAGTGGCTCAGCTTATTTTGTTGAGCAATTAGCCAGTATTTAACGAATAACTTTTTAAGAGAGAGTAAGAAATGAGTAATTTAGCCTTAGACAAAAAACAAAAAGAAACCGAGCTGATTAATCAATATGGAACTTTGGTTAAACGTATCGCTTATCACGTATCTAGCAAAATGCCCAGCCACGTGCAAACAGATGATTTGATACAAGCGGGCATGATGGGTTTATTGGAAGCTGCTGAGCGCTTTAGTGAAGATAAAGGGGCCAGTTTTACCACCTATGCGGGGATCCGTATTCGTGGCGCAATGTTAGATGAAGTGCGTCGTACCGATTGGGTGCCAAGGTCTGTGCACCGTGATAACCGTAAAGTACAAGCCGCCATACGCCGAGTTGAAGGCGTCAAAGGCCGTGATGCCAAAGACACTGAAGTTGCCAATGAAATGAATATCAAAGTCGGCGATTATCGCAAACTATTGCAACATGGCCATAGTGTAAGCGTTTACAGTTTAGATGATTTAGGGATTAATGAAGATCGTTTGGAAAATGAATTATCAACAGTTGCGATAGAACCTTACAAAGTATTGTATGAGGAAAAATTTCAGATTTCGCTGATAGAGCAAATCACAAGTCTGCCAGAAAAAGAGCGGGTAGTCATTGAATTATATTATCTAGAAGAGCGGAATTTACGTGAAATTGGTCAAATAATCGGTGTGACAGAATCGCGTGTGTGTCAAATTCACGCCCAGGCTGTAGCACGGTTACGTTCAAAAATGCAAGAGTGGTAAAAAGGTTTTAGCAGTAGCAGTAGCAGTAGCAGTAGCAGTAAATGGAGGCAGTTATGGCAGCGAGCATGAAAGAAAGATTAAATGATTTATGGTATGAATTTAAATATGGTAATTATGATTTCATCGAGGATCTTCAGCAGTTAACTGCACTACAATTAAAAGAAAAATATAAGCCGTTAATGAATGATCCTCTATTTTTTAAAAGGCATATTGTTAAAAACAAGAGTTTGTTGCATCAGTATTTAACAGATACTGACAAGGCATTATTCTTAGACGCTCTTGGTTATTCATTACTTGATTTGAATAAAGATAATGAAACACCTATTCATTTTATAATAAAAAATCAAAAAAATCTTGGTGCAAATCTATTAGATTCTGTTTATGCGTTGTATCGCCAAGCATTCCGCTCGGGTAAGCAACTTGTTATTTATGAAGAAGATCTTGATGAATTATTTACTTTGGCGCAACAAAATAAGCATAGTTTTTTATCTGTATTAAAAAGTGTATACGGACGATCTTTACCGGGTGATAAGGATAATAATGAAAATATAACGCCCTCACCGAGCATCAGTTCCTTAACTGAAGCCTCCTTATCTTATAGTGATGGTGGCGTTTTAAATTATATGAATATGAATGAAGACGATTTCATGAAACTCAGTTTGATTGGGGATATGCGTGGTGAAGGAAATGAGTATAGCTCTAAAGAAAGAAATAAACCTGATAATAATGCCTATAAAAGCCTGCTTAATCAGGCCACGACTAGGGCGCGTACTCAAAGTGAGGTTGGGAAAAACACAGTCGCTGCAGTTACAAACAGTGGAGATAAAAAACTAAAACAAGCGAATGTATTATTATCCAATCAACAAGAAAATCGTTCACCTAAAATTCATGGCGCCATTAGCAGCAAAAATAAAACATTGATTGCAAAATTTATACTTGAAGGAGCCAATCCATTTGCAGCAAATGCACAAGGCTGGAATGCATTTGAGTATTGTATGAGACAGGGCTATCAGGAGGAATTTAATCATTTAATCGATAGTACTTACACCTCACCGTTATTAGGGACTTTGCAGCTTTTACCTGATTTAAAAAAGGGCTCAGGACACCCAATGGTTTCTGCAGTACAGTTATTAAATTTTATTACTAATTATTTACAAACAAAAGGTGATTATGATCACCACTTATTATCCTTTATATGGAAATATTTGGTGGCTCCTGTTTATGATAACTATACACGCGAAGAGCAGCTGACTTTAGCGTACTTTTTTAAAAATGTGCATGTTCTTTTGTCTTTTTCAGACTCTCAAAATGAGCGCGTAAAAATGGCGGCAACACAAAAGGGTGATGATGCACTTTCAGTCCAGCGTCAAGCTCACGCATCAACTTCTTCAATTGATAGTGAGGAAACAAAGCAATTATTAATAGAAGTGAAACATCTGCTGAAATTAAGTGAAGAAAAGACGATGCTGGCCCTTAATACCTGCCGTCATTGGCGTGGCTTAGGTGGGGGATTTGGACAGTCGACCTTAAATGCTAAATTACAAGAAATTGTTGCCATTGCGCAAGTAGCCTTTGGCAATGTACCTGGGAAACCACTGCTCTCTGAAAAACTAGAAGAGATTCTTGTATCCGGTACTTCGAGTATTAAACAGGCGCATCTTACTGCGTTCAAACGTTTAGTGCTAGAAATTAAGCACGTAAGCAATGAACGCAGCGAAAAATACCAGGCAAAAAATTACGTGGAGCGGATCAGCAGACTGCGAATTACTGGATAAATAGTTTTCGCCCTTGCTGGAAGCAGGTAAATAAGGCATGAGAAATTTTCTCACCTAGAGATTTTTTCATGGTGTAATTCAGTTCGTAAATATCAGCATTTTGTGCATGATTAAGTAAATAATCATCACTGGTGCTGATATCATCAATAAGTTTAAGATCAATCGCCACACTGCCATACCAGTGTTCACCGGTGGCCACTTGTTCGATATTGACTTGTGGGCGATGTGTGCTGACAAATTGTTTAAATAAATCTTGGGTTTCTTCCAATTCTTCTTGGAATTTCTTTCTGGCGGTATCGGTATTTTTGCCAAATACGGTTAAGGTGCGTTTGAATTTACCTGCCGTATGTTGCTCGAAATCAATATTGTTTTTTTCCAATACGCGGTGAAAATTCGGCAGCTGACCAATAACGCCTATCGACCCAATAATAGCAAATGGCGCAGCAATAATCCGGTTGGCAACAGAGGCCATTAAATATCCACCACTTGCTGCGACTTTATCAATAGCGACGGTCAATGGGATTTGTCGCGCTTTAAGCCTAGCCAGTTGCGAAGCAGCTAGACCATAGGTATGCACCATGCCACCGCCACTGTCTATTTTTACGACGACTTCATCTGTAGTCGTAGCTTGCGTGAGGATTGCGGTGATCATTTCACGTAATTCTTCGACAGCACTCGCCCGGATATCGCCATCAAAATCGATAACATAAATACGTTTGCTTGTAGGGTGCTTTTCCTTCTCTTTGTCCTTTTTTTTCTGTTCTTTTTGCCATTTTTTAAATTCATCTTTAGGTAAGACAGTGACCTGTAGGGCTTCTTGCATCGCATCAAATTTATCATTGAGGCATTGAATTTCCAGCTCTTCGTCATCTTGCGTGCGACGTTGTTTAGCTATCAGCGCAAAAATAGTAATTAGGATTACTAATATTCCTGCGACCAGGGTTAGGGTTTTAAAAAAAAATAAAAGATATTGGGTAAAAAATTCGAGCATAGTTCCCTCTAAATGAGTTGGTTGACTCTATTCTTTTGTGGCAAAATAGAGTTTTTTTACTGTAGCAGAAAAGGCTATGTCGATACAACCATTAAGCTATACCGCAATTCATCTAGGCTGTAGCCGCAATGAACATTTACTGTTTAAACCGGTGAGCTTTACCTTAACGCCGGGAACAGGTTTAGTGGTTATGGGGGCTAATGGCGTGGGAAAAACAACTCTATTACGGGTTTTGGCGGGATTATTGCCACCGGCCTGTGGTCAGTTTATCCGTCCAGTGGATAAAAGAATGGCTTATTTGGGTCCACATCATGCTCAAAAGGGGACATTAACACCTAGTGAGCAGCTAAAATTTGCAAGTTTAGCCAACGAGGCGGCAATAGGTGCAATGTTAACGCGCGTAAAGTTACTTGAGTCAGCTGATATGCCGTGTGCAAATTTATCTTCCGGCCAAAAACAGCGTGTATCTATCGCGCAAGTGGCACTCAGTCTTGCGCAATTATGGCTATTAGATGAGCCGATGAATGCATTAGATAAAAATGGCGAGGCTATTTTTCTTGAATTATTAACAGAACATTTAGCGCGAGGGGGAATGGCAGTCATTGCGACCCATCAAGAAATTCTGCTACCGGCTTTGCATGCCCTAATGCTGGAGACCTAAATGGTATCATTTTCGCTAGTATTCAAACGTGAATGCGTATTATTATTGCGTACACCGCAATCGTGGTTGCAAGGCTTATTGTTTTTTACTTTAGTTATTTTTTTATTTAGTTTTGTCTTGATGGCAAAACAAACGGATTATCAGGTATTGTTGCCGCTATACATTTGGCTGGCAGCCTTGCTGGCACAATTATTGGCGATCGATGCTTTGTTTAAACAAGATTATCTCGATGGCAGTTTGGATTTATTGTTGCTGTCAGATACAGATTTGTCCTATTTAATTATCGGAAAAATATTACCGCATTTATTGTTTAGTTTAATTCCATTGTTAATATTAACTGCTCTGTTAAGTGTGGTGTGGCAATTTGAAATACAGCTCATGGCCGTGTTGTTATTGTCTCTCATTATCGGGCTGCCGAGCTTGTTTTTATTTGGATCGATAGGCGCGGCCTTAACTGTGTCGGTACGCAATAGCAGTGTATTAACGGGGATTATTTTATTGCCTTTGTATGTGCCAGTATTATTATTTGCGGTCTCTGCGGTGCAAAACACGGCATTAGGCTTACCTTGGCAAGGAGCGATAGCTTTATTAGGCGCTAATTTTATTTTGGCCGGTATACTCGCACCGATTGCAAGTGCCGCCGTTCTAAAAGTCACTGCAGGATAACAATGATAAAACAACAACTTGCTCAATTTATTTCATTGCCGTATATGGCGCGTTTATGCGCACGCATAACGCCTTATCTTTTTTTTGTGATGCTCAGTGTCATAGCGATAGGGCTAGCATGGGGATTGTATTTTGCGCCTAGCGATTACCAACAAGGTGATGCGTTTCGTATTATTTATGTGCACGTGCCCAGCGCATTTTTATCGTTAATGGTTTATTCTTGTATGGCGATAAGTGCAGCACTCTTTTTAATTTGGCGCATTAAGATTGCAGATGAAATTGCACGCGCGAGCGCACCCGTGGGCGCCTTATTTACTTTTTTGGCGTTAGTGACGGGCAGTATTTGGGGTAAACCCATGTGGGGCACCTGGTGGATTTGGGACGCACGCTTAACCTCAGAGTTGATTTTATTGTTTTTATTTTTTGGCTATATGGCCTTGCGCGATGCGTTGCCACAAAAAATTGGTGCGCTGGCTAGCAGTTACTTGGCGGTCATTGGGATGATCAATATTCCTATCATTCATTTTTCAGTAATATGGTGGAATACTTTACATCAGGGACCGACTTTAAGTCGCTTAAGCCTGCCGACGATGGATAGTCGCATGCTTTACCCTTTATTATTAATGATTTTAGGATTTATGTTGTATTATCTTTTAATCCTTTGTTTACAGTTGCAAACCGCAATGAGGAGATCGTAATGGGATACGGTGCCTATGTTTTTTCTGCAGTAGGGATCACATTGGGGTGTTTGTGTGCCTATTTGGTTTATGTGTGGTATCAATTTAAGAAATCATTATGATACGTTTTTCTAAGAAACATCAAAAACGAGCCATTTTAATTATTGCACTTTTGCTTGCCCTCAGTAGCGCAGTCGGCTTGACCTTATATGCTTTAAATCAAAATATTAATTTATTTTTTACGCCCAGTGATTTAGTACATCAAAAAGCGCCTATGGGGCAAACGATACGTATGGGTGGTTTAGTGGTTGAAGGCAGTGTTAAGCGCGGCGCACACGATTTATCAGTTTCTTTTATTTTAACCGATACCAAAAATCAAGTGACTGTAGATTATACGGGCATTTTGCCTGATTTATTTCGAGAAAATCAAGGCATAGTGGTATTGGGCACTTGGCAAAATAATCGCTTTTTAGCGCAAGAAGTATTGGCTAAGCATGATGAAAATTATATGCCTGCCGAAGTCATCGAGGCGATTAAGCGTTCTGATCACTATGAGAATAAACCATGATTCCTGAGCTGGGTCATTTTGCACTAATTCTTGCGTTTTGTTTTGCTGTCATGCAAACCGTAGCAGGCGGTAAATCAGCTCTGTTAGCTGCGCAATCCTATACGAACGCAATCGACACCACATCGTCTAAGGCTGCAGTGCTCTTCTGTTTGGCACAGTTTATATTTCTACTGATTAGTTTTATTAGTTTAGAATATGCATTTATTACCAATGATTTTTCTGTTGTATACGTCAGTGCTCAGTCACACTCTGATTTACCCCTGATGTATCGGATCAGTGGATTATGGGGTGGGCATGAAGGTTCCTTATTATTATGGGTGTTAATGTTATCCGGCTGGGGTGCGATGGTTGCTTTGCGTCGCAAAGCGTTGCCGCGTTCTACGCATGCGACTTTAATCGCAATTTTAGGCTTATTAAGTCTAGGATTTTTGGCCTTTATTCTATTTACCTCTAATCCGTTTGCACGCTTATTACCTATCATTCCGATAGAAGGGCAAGATTTAAATCCTTTATTACAAGATCCTGCGCTGATTATTCATCCGCCACTGCTCTATATGGGTTATGTAGGATTTTCCGTTGCGTTTGCATGTGCCGTTACGGCATTAATTACTGGGCGATTTGACAGGGCGTACGCCCGATGGATGCGGCCCTGGACGTTAATGGCGTGGCTATTTTTAACCCTAGGAATCGTTATTGGCAGTTGGTGGGCCTATTATGTCTTGGGCTGGGGCGGCTGGTGGTTTTGGGATCCGGTTGAAAATGCTTCGTTTATGCCTTGGTTGTTGGGTTGTGCTTTGATACATACCTTAGCGGTTGTTGAAAAGCGTAATGCGTTTAAGCGCTGGGCTATACTCCTCGCAATGACTACATTTTTTTTATGCTTATTAGGGACATTTTTAGTACGCTCTGGAATTCTCACTTCAGTGCATGCTTTTGCAAATGATCCCGAACGGGGCTTGTATATTTTAATATTTCTAGCTGTGGTGATGGGCGCAGCCTTAGTGTTGTATTTATGGCGTGCACCACAAATTAAACACACCGTAGGTTTTGATTATTTATCGCGTGAGAATTTTTTACTCATCAATAACGTGTTGCTTACGCTTGCCTGTGCAACGGTTTTTTTAGGCACCTTGTATCCTTTATTTCTAGAAATTTTTACCCAGAATAAAATATCAGTAGGACCCCCTTATTTTTCCAGTGTGTTTGTACCACTCATGATTTTCCTATTTATTTTTATGGGCGCAGCTCCGCAAAGTGAGTTTAAAACTACGCCTGCGCGCTCTTTTATCCTGCCTTTATCTATTAGTGCGGTGTCAGCACTGGTTTTGGCTGGAATTGTAGGGTTTTTCCTACCTTTTGGGGTAATGATTACGGTTGCTTTAGGGACTTGGATCATTTTCACGCTGCTGGAAAATCTGTTGATTCACTACAAGTCTTTAACCGCGAGCAATTATGGAATGGTTATTGCGCATTTGGGTGCCGCGGTGTTACTACTCGGGGTGGGTTTATCTAAACAAATGGAAATTGAAACGGATGTGTCTATGCAAGTCGGTGATCATGTACTTGTAGGCCCTTATACATTTACGCTTACGGGATTAAACCCAGGCTTTGGACCTAATTACACGACAATTATCGGTGATATCCAAATAACACGTAAAGATAAGCTTGTGACAGTATTGCATCCTGAAAAACGTACCTATACCGCCAATAATATTGCACAAAGTCAAACAGCCATCGCGCCTGGTTTATTACGTGATTTATATGTGGCTTTAGGTGAACCTTTGGGTAAAAACCGCTGGTCGGTGCGTGTTTATTATAAACCTTTTGTGCGCTGGATTTGGTTGGGTGGATTATTGATTGCAGCCGGGGCGTTGTGTGCATTTTTTGATAAACGTTACCGCATAAAAAGTAGAGTACAATATGTTTAGAAAAATAGTGTGGTTAGGACTTCCAATTCTATTGTTTTTTATATTTATCTATTTGTTGGCACAAGGCTTAACGCGCACGCCTAATCAAATGCCTACGGCGTTACTCGATAAGCCTTTGCCAGAATTTAGCTTAAACGATTTATTCGATGCGCAAGTGTTTTACGATAAATCTGTGTTATTGAATGAGGTGATACTGATCAATGTTTTTGCTTCGTGGTGTCCGCCGTGCGCAGCTGAACATGGCCTTATTATGGAGTTAGCAAAACAAGGATTTCATTTTTATGGTCTTAATTATCAAGATGAGCGTCTGGATGCCCTCACATGGCTCAATGTGCGCGGCAACCCTTATGAAAAAGTATTTTATGATAAATTAGGTGGTGTGGGCATCGATTGGGGCGTCATCGCTGTGCCTGAGACATTTTTAATTGATGCGCAGGGGATAGTGCGTTATCGTTATATTGGTGAATTAACGAGTAGCATTTGGAATAAAGAATTTTTACCGCGCATCCAACACTTAAAAACTGGGGTTGTACATGCGCCTTAGTATATTCGTAATGCTCTGTGTCATGATACCTTTTGCTTATGCGCAGCAAGCCGTTTCGCCTTATGTATTTAAGTCCCCTCAAGACGAAGTGCGCTTTTATGAACTCACTGCCCAATTGCGCTGCTTGGTTTGTCAAAATCAAACTCTGCTGGATTCGGATGCGACACTTGCAAAGGATTTGCGCGCTCGGGTGTATGAGCTTGTATTATCTGGCCGAAGTAATGAAGAAATTATCGCGTATTTGACGGCGCGTTACGGTGATTTTATTTTATATCAACCGCCACTAAACGCGAGTACCGGTATTTTATGGTTTGCACCTTTGATGTTGCTGTTAATAGGGTGTGTCGTGTTTATCATTATCATGAAGCGCGCACGTCAACGGTACAAAGAAGGTGGGAAATGATGGCTTTAGTGTTAGGTTTGATTACCCTCGGATTTCTAGCCTTAGGATTTATTCTTTATGCATTCCGTCTCAAGGTTAAAAAAATAATGGTTGTGTTTGTTTGCGGAGTATTTTTTTGCAGTGCATTTTTCTTATATTATCGCTTAGGGTATTTTCAAGCGGTCAAAAACGCTGAACTATTCGATAGCTTTAATTATAAAGCAGAGCACGGCGAAGTGTCTAATGAGATGCTGGTCACCCTGATAGAGGGATTAAATACACAACTTAAACATCATCCTGATGATCCCATTACCGCGGCCTTACTGGGAAAAATTTATTTTAGTGTGGGTGATTATGTCGCCGCAGAAAAGAGTTTTGCACGTGCATACGCATCGCTACCGGATGATCCTGAACTATTAATTGATTATGCTACGGCGTATTATTTAGCACGTAATGGTGAGATTGAAACCTCTAATGTATTACTCGAAAAAGTTAAAGCGTTACCGCCGTCTTTGGCCAGTTTAAGTTTGCTTGCGAATGTGGCTTGGGATGCGGGCGATAGAGCGCAAGCGATTGCTTATTGGCAACAGATGCAAACACAGATCCCTCAAGACAGTGCACTTTATCAAGAATTGACTGAAATGATTATACAAGCTGAAAGTGAATCTTAAATGAAAAAATGACGGGGGAGGTATTGTGCGACGGGGTTTACCCCTATCGATGTCCCGCAGCAAGTCCGCGGGACATTAAGCAGAGTCGCTACTCTGCTTTTTCCTTTTCAGTCATATTTCTTAAGCGCGCTTGGGCTTCAAGTATGACGCCTAAAATCTTGACTTCTTCGTGCTCAGCGCTGACTACGGGTAACTCTGTACGTAAGGGATATAAATAGGTTTCACCGGCTTCTGCGTAATAGCGACGAATGGTGGCTTCTTTGCCCTGAATACTGACCAACACATAATCATTAATTCTAGGTGTGATTTTACGATGGACGATCAGCGTGCTGCCTCTTAAAAATATCGGTTCAAAATTAGCTTGTTCAAGTTTAATAGCAAACAAATCTTCTTGTTGGTAATGATCATTGCATTGCCAGGTAATACGGCTACCGGCTTCATCGTCATGATCTAATTTATCGCGTACTTGTTGAATTTCAAATACCGGCATTTGAAAAGAATAAGCAAAACGATTATGGGCGAGATTAAATTGTTTAGGTAAGGGCGCGTACCCTAAGAGTTGATCAAAACTGATATTAAAATACTTTGCGATGGCCTTCAGGGTAGAGATCCGGGGATCTTGTACACTGCCGGTGATCAGACGGTTTACCGTTGCACTCGGTAATTCTACCCGTCTTGCTAATTCTGTACCGCTTAAATTACCGGACACCTTTAAAAGATGGCCTAAAACTTGGCTTAGTTCACTCACTTTTTCACCTATATTTTTTTTGAATTGTTGTAATAAAAAGCTTGACACTTAGGTTGCTCGGATCAATAATGCAACGCATAAATGATTTGTTTTGACTTAACTAGCAATAATCTAGTCATTAATGACTTAATTATCAAGTTAAAATACTTTGTTTAAGTACTTATTAGTCAAAAATGTCTGACCTCATTATATCACAGCGTTTTGGGCCAATAAATACATGTTCGATGTTTTTCTCAAGGGTCGGCGCATTATTGAAACTCTTTTGTGGCAAGAGACTACATAGTGCGCCGGGCTTGGGAAGCTCCCTTTGAAATCGCAAGGAGGCATTATGTGGATTTTACTAGCTTTACTGATCTATTTGAAGCCGAGTTTGGCATTTGCCCAAGATGATGCCATTTACAATGCACTCGTTAATATTACGACTTGGCTGACGGATGAAATTGGCTTGGTTGCAGGGACTTTAGCCATAGTCGGCGCAGGATTTGCCTGCATGAGTGGACGGATCCCTTTTATCTTTTTACGTTCAATCCTAATTGGGATTGGGCTTATTTATGGCGCAGCATTTATCGCGCAAAAAATTACAGGTGCCTAAATGGAACAACACTACGCAACACCTGTGGTCCTTGCGCTGACGCGTCGTGCCACCTTATTCGGTTTACCTTATAACGCGTTTATTATTTTAGTCATCAGCGCCTATGTGGCAGCGATGTGGGTGAATCACCTGAGCGTGGTGATGGCTTTACTATTAGGTATTTATATTTATTTGGGACGATTATGCAGTCGAGATATCTGGGCACTCGATATTTTCTTTGCACGTTTACAGCACCTAGGTGTTTATCCTTATGCATTGAAGTCTTATTGGGGACACCGTAGCTATAGTCCGGAGTAAATATGTTATTACGCACACCACACACTTCGAGTATGCACATGGCAAAAATGGATTTAAAACTATCAAAGTACTTAAATATTGTGGGTCATTATGACGAATATTTACTCCGCACCAAGCAAGATGATCTGATTGTGGTCATACAATTGTCTGGCTTATTAGGTGAGATTAAAAGTGCAGCAGAGTTATATCAGTATAAAACATTATGGTCAGATCTCTATACTTCAGTCTCCAGTGGGGAATTTGCAATTTATTTTCATGTGTTGCAGAAAAATGATGCGTATCGATTAAACAGTTCGTGTCAAGAGGGATTCGCGCAAACCCTTGATCTGGCGTATCAAGCGCAGCGTGCAAAAACGAACAAATTCAAACAGGAATATTACCTGTCCATCATACATAAGCGATCCCAACTTGCCCATAATTTTTTTGAACGTTTAAGCTTTTCTAAAGTTGAAAAGAAAGCGATGGCTAATTTGGCCGAAGCAAAGAAATCACTTATGGATGTTGCAAGCAGATTTATGCATGCATTAAGTGAGTATCGTCCTAAACGATTAACTTGTTATGAGACTACTGAAGGCTTGCGATCAGAGCCATTGGAATTTATTTATTATTTAATCAATCTTGTTAGCCGTCCTGTTTATTTAAGCCCACAAGATTATTCGAAAGTGTTGCCTCAAACAAGAATCTATGCTGAACAACACGTATTGTCTTGGCAGCATACAGAAAAAGAGTGCTACGCTGGGATATTAGGTGTAAAAGCCTATTGTGCGCAAACACGCTTTGCAACATTAAACAAATTACTTGCCTTGCCTGGGCGATTTGTCCTGACAGAAGTCTATTTGCCCCGTCCTAAGCAAGAAGTATTAACCACCATCAGTAAGCAGCGCACGCGTCTTGTGAATGCACATGATCCCGCGCAGACACAAATTAATCATATCGCTTTTGCACATGATCAGCTTGCAGGTGGCGAAGTGGCTTATGGCGATCATGCTTTATCGCTAATGTGTCTGGGTGAAACTAAAGTTGCAGTGGATAAATTAATTGCTAAAGCAGATGCCCACTTAATCGATTTAGGGATCCATGCGATTCGTGAAGATTTAAACCTCGAATTAACTTTTTTAGGCAGCATTCCCGGTAATCAGCACTATTTAGTCAGAAAATCGTTACTCAGTACTTTAAATGTGGCAGATTTATGCACCTTTAATAATCATTACCGTGGGGAGGCCCTAGGCAGTATATGGGGCGAGCCGGTGAGCCTATTCTCGTCCAGTTCAGGAAATAATATCTTTTTTAATTTTCATGTGGATAAAGTAGGCTCTACAGCAATTTATGGCCAAACAGGCTCAGGAAAAACTTTACTGACAGATTTTTTGCTGGCCCAAAGCACTAAATTTATTAAGCAAGATTTACATATCTTCTTTTTTGATTATTTACGAGGCAGTGAACCCTTTATCCGTGCCTTGGGTGGTGAATATATCCGTATCGGACAAGAAAAACGTGTATTCAATCCTCTGCAAATGCCAGATACCCCAGAGAATCGCAAGGATTTGGAAATATGGTTAAATTTATTATTATCTGAGCAGGGTGAGAAACTGAGTACGCGTGATGCTGCCTATATCCATGAAGCCGTCGATACCATTTTTGCTAATCCACAAAGCGATAGAACGCTAGCAGAGCTTGCACCCTCATTGAAAACTAACCATTTAAAAGAGCGCTTAAAATTATGGTATCACGACGGTTCTCGTGCGGATTACTTTGGTGGCGAGTGTGATCAACTGACCTTAGGAAAGGCCATTATAGGGATGGATATGACTCATGTCTTAAAAGATGATCTGGCACTTGCACCCACTTTATATTATTTACTCATGCGTATACGGCATGCCATGCAACAAACTTCACATGCGCCGTTTATTATTGTTCTGGAGGAAGGGTGGTCATTGCTGCGCTGCGCGTTATTTCGAGATATTTTAGAAGAATGGATATTAACGATAAGACGTCTCAATGGAATTATTATTTTCCTGACACAAAATCCTGAACAGTTGAGTAAATATCATGAATTATCTGCCATCATTAATTCAAATGTGCAGACTAAAATATTCTTTCCTAATTATCAAGCAACGCCTGATGTGTATTGCAAGCTCTTGGGCTTGAGTGCTCATGAGCTTCATCTGATTAAATCAACACCCAAGTCATCACATTATTTTTTGTTAAAGCAAGCAGAATTTTCTTGTCTTGCCACCGTACCTTTGGCAGGTCTAGAAGACTATATCTGTGTGTTATCGGGTGATATGAAAAAGGCTATTTTACTTGATGAGTTACGAAGAGAGTTGGGGAATGACGTGAATACATGGTTGCCAGTCTATATAGAAAAATGTCGGGGGAAATAAAATGCGATATCTATTCGGGACAATAATAATATTTGTACATCTGAGTGTTCATGCCAGTATGCCAGTCATTGATGCCGCAGCCATTGCCAAAATGTTGGTAATGATAGATAGGTTGAAACAGCAGTATACGCAGATGAAAGATGATTTTGCCGAGTCACAATTGCAATCAGGCGTACTCTCAGATCAATTATCATCCATTATGGGGGCTTATCCATTCGGTGATATTTATAACACGATAAATGATAAATCAGAACGTGCTTGGTTGCCTAATAGTGTGGAAGAATTTGAAGACATGTTGCGATTTGGATTTAATCCAGGGGATCTAGCTGATCGGTATGCTTATTATCAAGAGAAATTTCCAGCCATATCTGAAGATAAAATCGATCCTAAAAACCCTAATAGCTCACAACGAGAGTTATACCGTTATAACGAAGATTGGACCAAGTTAAACATGGTGGGTTTTGCAAAAACATTTGATTCAGTCAACAGCAGTTATGAAAAAGTAAATAATCTATTGGCTGAAGTGAATAGTCATAAGACCCTGAAAGAATCTTCTGATTTTAGTAATCGTCTTTTAGGTGAGCTCGCCTATTTATTGCAAGCCATGATACAGGTGCAAAACTTTGAGCTGCATGCCAAAACCATGTTACAGCAGGCAGAACAAACCAGCATTGCCACGCACGCAAACTTTTTTACCTTTAAAAGGAAGTAATAATGAATCACGTTAACAAGAAATCTTACGTAGGGTGCATGGTAATCATGATGATATCTGCAAATCTATGGGCCAATAGTTTATTGAACTTGAGTGATGACCAATTTGTACGTTTATTAGGAAAGGGTATCCCGGATGAATGTATAGCGTATTACCTCGGCGATAGTCATGAGTTGGATAAGGAAATTGATAATTTAAAAATTATTGATACCCCTGGGCGTGCAGCGCGTATTGCTACCCAGCAAGAGAAGGATAATACCTACAGTGAATTATTAGGGGTGCTTGAGCAGCGCTGCTATCAAGATGTCAAGCGTGCCATCGTGTCTAATAATTATTATAAAGACATGCCTAAAGATTTACAGGTTGATGATTTCTCAGATCGCCGCGTATTGGATCGCTACATTAAATTAGTGGGTTTGAAATAAACTGGAGAATAGCTAAATGAAAATAATGATTACCATACTCATGTCTATGCTGGTGATCTCATGTGCTACTTGGCACGAGGTGAGTGCCCCTTGCACTTATGATGATAGAGCAGGATGCGGTGAACTTATTTATTCTTATGAATCTTTGGAATAGATATAAATTACTGAGGGTTTATACCGTTTTGAGCAGTATCGTAGGGTAAGATAAATTTATAATATGGATTGATATGTTTATTACTGAATTAATGCAACTAATAGATGAACAAGTGCGAAGCTTTACCTTTGATGCTTATCACGCTTTGGTTGCTGATCATGCGAACAGCATACGGATCATAGTCATTTTATATTTTATTTTTTTAGGCTATCGCTGCTTACTTGCTAAGACTAATTTTTCATATGCTACCTTTTTGGAACATAGTTTAATGGTCAGTTTTTGTTATTTTGCAGCGACTCACTGGTCATTCTATTCATTGTTTATCTATGACTTGGCTATTGCATTGCCCAATGCATTATCAGTCACGCTTGTTTCGGTGATCCCTAATGTGCCTAATGAAGGCAATGCCATCGAATTGCTGGAATATTTATGGTATTCAGGACTGGATATTGCAGCTACATTGTGGGGTTCCGTTTCAATTTCTTCATTGCATCAAGGTTTAATGGCGCTAGGTGTGTTGGTAATTACGGTATTGTTAGTTGGATATGGACTCATTGTGATATCGCTAGCAAAAATGATTTTGGCTATTGGACTTTCTCTAGCGCCACTTTTTATTTTGTTATATTTATTTAAGGGCAGTGAATCACTGACTATAGGTTGGTTACGCGTCATTCTCACGGTCATTTTCAAGCAAATCATTATTTATGCCATGATTGCACTGGTCTACACCTTTTCATTTAATACTGTGGAAGCCATGCTTAATCAGCCGCAGTTAGACATGGTGGATGTATCGACATTTTTATTATTGATGGTTATTTCGTTAGGGCTATTTTTTAATGCTACACAAGTGGCAACCACTTTAGGCGAAAGTTTATGTACTGGAGTCAATTACTATGCCGATAAAATTCGCTCTCATGTCAAAACGCATATGGTAGAAATCAGGGAGAGTTTATCTATCCAAGACTATCAGCATTCCCATCCCATACAACGAAGAGAATCGCTATGAGTACTTTATTGACGAAGTTTAAAACCGCATTAAATCCAAAAAAAGCCATGGACAAAAATGATTATTTTGAAAATGCGCAGTGTTGGAGCGCTGATATTTATACGCATTCTGTAGTGTGGAAGAACTGGTGCATACTTATTGCTTTATTCTCATTGTCATTAGTCATGGTGGCACTGGTTTTGCTATTAAAGCTGTTACCCTTAAAAGAGAATACGCCTTTTCTTGTCTTTGTCGATCAGGAAAATGGTCTGCCTGTTACGATAAAACCGGTTAACACGCCTGAGTTAATTGAAAACGCACAACTTAAAAAATACATGATCCGTAAGTTCATCCACGCACGTGAGCGCTTTAATCCAGTCACGATTAATGAAGACTTGCAAGCAGTGACTGTTATGGCAAGCCCGCAAGTGGTTAAAGAATATTACTATGCTGTTTCAAGTAATAATCCATTGAGTCCAAGCAATCGTTATAAAAATGTATTGATCGATCCCAGTGATATTTCAATTACCTTTCTTAATGATCAACGGGCTTATGTGTCATTTATGATGAATATTAATCAGGACGGTATATACCAAAGCATACCTGCGCATGCAGACATTAAGTTTCAATTTGCTGAGCGTTACTTGCCGGAACTCGAAGCGCAAGCCATTAACCCGGTTAATTTTGAAGTATTAACTTATCAATCGCATCATTCTACAACTAGTAAGGAGACTTTATGATTAGAATCGTACTCACTTTGGTTTGTTATTTTTTTATGTCATGGCTTTACGCTGCAGAATATCCGGTAGCAAAAAGCGCGGATGCCCGAGTAAAAACAGTCATTTACCATCCTGATCAAGTCTATGAAATCACCACGGCATTTGGTGTGGCAACCACTATAGAATTTGCTAAAGGAGAAGAAGTGACGGGCGTCTCTTTGGGCGATCCGAGTGTCTGGCAAATCGTCCCTGTTGGGCATACTTTAAATGTTAAACCTATAGGCTTAAGCCCAGATACTAATTTAACCGTTTGGACCACCGAGCGCTTATACTTATTCCATTTAAAAACCTTGCCTCCTGCTATCGAAAATAATGAAGTTCAAAAGGCTCATGCTAAGCAAGATCTCTTATATTTATTAAAGTTTATCTATCAGAATAATCAGCATTTTACTGAACCTGTTGAATTACGGGATTTCAAGCACTCATTTAACCCAGCATGTATCAATGAGGATTATTCTATCTATGGCAATAAGAAAATAGCGCCGCATTTTATCTGTGATGATGGGCAATTTACTTATTTACAGTTTGATCCCCTACAAGAGCGTCCCGCTTTGTTTATGGTCGATGAATACGGGAAAGAACATGCGCTTAATACCCGTCAACAAGATACTTTCCATGTGGTGACTCGTATAGCCGCTCAATTTACGTTACGTCATGGTGAGCTGGTGAGCAGTGTTTTTAATGAATCTGCACCTGAATTTTATTTGTAAGCAGGAGTATTGGTGTAATTATGGATAAGAAAAAGGCTATTTGGATATGGGGCTTGTTAATTGCATTGTTATTACTTATGGTGTTTGTCGAAATTAATCCAGAAAAAGCGACAGATGAAAGCTTAGAAAATAAAGACGATGAAATTATTTATTTATCTTATGAAGAAGAGCCTGTGCCGCAGGCGCCTACGATAGAAGCCTCTGTTCAGGAAGCACTTCCAGAATTACCTGTGCTCGCTGAACTTCCAATGGATATTGAAGAACCCGTACTGCTTCCTCCTCAAGTAGGAAAATTGGCCATACCTAGCGTGATCATTAATAAAAAACCTAGTCCAGTCATGGCATCGCGTAATGCGGATGACCTTACACAAGCAAGCGAACCTTACAATCCATTTGCTTTACCCGTAAGTGACAGCAAAATTGAGACGGAACAAGCTCAGCAGCAACAGGATTTAACCTATAAAATTTTTCAAGGTCAGCGCTTTAATGCCGTATTAACGCATGCTATTAATAGCGATCTACCTGGAATGGTCGTGGCTGAGGTCAGCCAAGATACCTACGGGCATCACTCTAAAGTCCCTTTGCTGCCTAAAGGCTCGCGATTAGTGGGGCAATACAATAGCCGCGTTAATGTCGGAGATACACGCTTATACATTGTTTGGCAACGTGCGATCACCCCTAACGGTATTGATATCATGCTAGGATCGCCTGCAACCGATAGGTTAGGGCAATCGGGGTCTACAGGTTATGTCGATACACACTTCTGGGAAATTTTCGGAACCAGTTCATTATTATCCATGATGGCCGTAGGCGCGAGTAATTTAAGCCAAGAGCAAGGCGAGTTTTCCAATCAGTACCAACAGGGCGTGACGGATGCGCTCATGGATACGTCCAGCACGATTTTACGCGGTCGTATCCAACGCAAGCCTACGATACACATTCCCCAAGGTGAAATTATTCATGTGGTTGTCGCTCAAGACTTAGATTTTAGTGTCATTAAAAATCAACAACAACACATTCCTATCTTTTAAAGTGGAAAGCAGTATGGCCAGCGCCTCATTACAGACGACATTAGCACCCTTAATGATATTTTTAAACGCTGAAAATATCCAAGAAATCATGATTAATCGACCACATGAACTCTGGTTGGATGATGGCGTTTTGATGAGCCGGCACACGATTGATCTCTCATTTAAAATGTTAAAACGTTTAGTGGATTTAATTGCGGCACAAACGGGCCAAGAATTTAAAGAGCATAATCCCATGTTATCAGCCATGTTACCTGGTGGGCACCGAATACAAGTCGTTATGCCGCCTGCTGCAAAAATGCTTGATGAAAAGAATACTTGGCAGGATACGGTTAGCCTATCTATACGCAAACAAACGCGTTTGAATTTTTCCCTCTATGATTTTGAAAAACAGGGCGGTTTTTCCAAGATTGGCATCATGAACAAAAGATCTGAAGCATCATTGTCACTCCACTATCAAAATAAACATTATTTACAATTACTGTTAGATGCCGTGCGGAATAAAAAAACCATGCTCATCAGTGGTGGGACCTATTCAGGAAAAACGACACTGCTTAATATGTTGATTAAAGAAATTGATAAAGATGAACGTATTATATGCATAGAAGATACGCCAGAGTTAGAGCTTAAACATGAAAATCAAGTGCGCTTGTTTTACTCACGCGGCATGCAAGGCGCAGCAAAAGTGAATGTACACGATTTATTAACAGCAACATTACGACTGCGACCTGATCGTATCATTATGGGTGAATTACGTGATGATGATGCGGTATGTTGGCTACAGGCCGCAAACACAGGACATGAAGGTACTTTATCGAGCATCCACAGCGACACCCCGGCCTTGGCCATCCAAAAGTTAATTGATATGGTGAAAATTAAGTATCCTTTTCAATCCGATGAAAGCGTTCGTCAGTATATTCATGCCGTAGTTGACATGATCATTCAGGTTAAACGCGACAGGCATACTGGGCAACGATTTATTTCTGAAATATTAGTTGTGCATTAACACTAATGGAGTTTATATGCAATTGACTCAACAAGGGTTAGTCTTAGTCTCTCAATTTGGACAGCAACTTGAACAATTAACAGGGGACGCGGGTGTCTGTAGATTTGTTTTACCTACACTCAACTTATTTTCTACTTCTATTGCTACGCTTATGAAAGAGCAACTACGATTGAAACTCGTGAGCTTAACTATTCAGCATGAATCGTATCAAAATGTAGTGAATGAATATCAACGGCTGCAATCAGAGTATTTTCGGACTTGCATGATGTCTCTTGCTAATTTTATGCAAAGAATGTGTGATAATAAAAACAGTATCACAACAGAATTAAATCGTTTGATTGATTTTATAGAGTATGATCAATTAACACTACTTTCTTTAATCGACCCTGTTTTTTTAGATAGGATTAATCCTGCCGTAAAATTAAGAATAACGTATTATCTATTGGAGAGTGGTTATGCACTCTTATTTGATATTCATAAAAATAAACAAATAAAAGACGTCGTTGAATATGATCAGGCTACCTTAAGTCGATTAGATCAACTGATAGCCAAAACAGAAAACAGTAGCGAAAGAAAGCGCCAGTTAGCTGTATTATTCGACAACGAGCTGCATATCCGTGAAGCCAGTATACTCGCAACCGGTGAATTGCCTCGCCCTGATCAACTCAGTGATATTTATGTCGTCTATAAGACCGCAAGTTTTGGCTGGGCGCAAAGGTCTCAGGATCATGCTGCGTCTTACTATAATTTAGCGGTAAAGACATTACTGCAACTGGCTCAAGCCTCAAGGGTAGTCAGTGCAAATTCTGCGACAGGGCAGTTATCCTTTTATGTGAATCCTATTAGTCAAGAAACCCGTCTAGGTTCAGCGGGTTTGGTACGCAGCAGTGCTTTTGGGATTAATATCGCGCATGAAGATACTGAGTTAAACCCGCTGTCCGCGGGAGTAGGTGCTCAAGAATATCAATTGGTCAAGAATTATAGTCTTGGCCCATCGTTAAAAATAGCGTGTTTGCAACATATCGAACAATTAAGCCGGCAACTTGAAGAAAATCCTAGGCATGCGCATACGCAACGCCGCATAGAAAAAAAATGTGCACTCGAAGCCATAGTGCGCGCAGAGGAGCAAGGGTATCTCTCTCCCGCTACGTTTGCCGATATCATTACTCTTAAACCCTATATATTTGTTGCATTGGGTATGAGTAAAACTCAAATGATCATTGAATGGGCACAAAACGATCTAAAGGAGAAAATGTGGTTAAAACTCTCACAAGACAAGCAATGCATAGGGAAATTTGGGTATGCCATCAGTGATACCCAGTTGATTGCAACGCTATTTAGAAAATATCAAGCGCTAGAACCCGGTGCAACTTATGATACGACTAAACAAATCGCTGAAATGCTTTGCTTCAATCCTGCACGGATGCACTATTCAGGGTATGAGCTGTGGCGTTTTGATAAAAGAAGGGCCTTAGAAGTTATTTTAATTGCCCATGCACAACATCTATTACATCCTGCACTCATTGTTGCGATTGAGGAAATTTACCCTTGCGTATATTCCCGATCGCTACATTTTTTATTCAAAAGCGAAGTGGAGCGTATTGTTACAGCAGTCAAAGACAATATTATAGAATTGTTTTGGCAAGATGCTCAGAATGACAACAGTTATACCTTACCTTATTCTATGCGGAAGTAATATGACGACATTGATACTATTTAATCAGGAAATTAATATTGATGAATATGCTCACTTACCTGATGAGCTTCTGATTGCAGATTTAAAAATTAATTTTTTTAAATATTGTATACTTGATTTAATCCGACTATTTATGGGGCAAGCCCATTTGCCACCTGATCTTTTGGGTTTTACTATCCATTTGGAAGTAGCCGTAAAACAAGAAAATATTAATTATCAGTCTGATGAGCAGCTGTCCAATTACCTGAATAAACTAATCACTGCGGTACGTCAGCGTGAGCAATTACATCGCTTATGGTCCCATCATGTGGTTGCGCAACAAAAGCTGTCTTTTTTATTCGATAAATTACGACTGAGGCTTTTTTCATCTGAGGTTCAGTTTGCACAAAATAAAGAAATTATAGACGCGAAACAACACATTGATGACACTCTAAATGCGGCCCAGAGGCAACTGCAAAAGCAACTCTTGGAAATGCGTGAGAAAAGACAAAAAGACCTGTTGCTCGTCAAAGTAAAGGACGCTTTCATTGCCTATCAACAGTTGAGTTGGCGGCCCATTGCAACCGAGCGTTATGAGCAATACCTTGATTTGTTGTCACAGATAGAACAGGCCAACACTGTGAGCGAGGCCGCACATATTATTTATGCGCAATGTAAATTAATTGAGCATAGCCATAGTGTGCATAGCTTTTTTGCTAACCTTCCATTTTATCAACATAAGAGCCGTTGGGCTTTTCATTTACAACAGGCATTTTTGCAAGGGTTGACTGAGTTAAAGTTAGATTTAACAGTCAAAAAATCCACGGTCGTCCAGGAAGTGGAAAATGCCATTCAGGCCTATTTGGATTTGGATGTCTTTTATCATAATCGTGCACGTAAACGGCTCGCATATCAACTTTTATCTCAGTTAGAAAAGGATAGTAAGGCGTCGCAACCTGCAGCTCAATATAAAATGCGCACAACACTAGATGTGCATATTAAGAAAATAGATGAGGCGTTTACACATACCTATTTTTTCTCAAGGCTCTATAAAAATAAACGCAGTCGTTTGGCGCTTAATCTTGAAGTGGCAAAAGAGATTTTAATTAGAAATGAGCAGATTTCCACCCTGGAACTAAACCTTGATATTAAGCAGCCAATTTTGAGGGTATTGGAAGATTTAATGTGCTCTCTTCATCGTATGAAACAAGTGGATGCCGCGTTACACGCTGAAATCAGACGCGATTTTATTTCTGTGCGTAATGCGCTAGTTGCGGCAACGACCCCGCATGCCATAGAAGCGTTGTTAGAGGGACATATACGCAGTTATTTGCAGCAGGCTAAGGGTGCGGATCTACTCACCCTATTTAAAAATTTATTACACGGTGAAGATCATGTGTATTTTATTATCGCACTAAAACTTGAAAGTGCATTGCTTGATTGGCAGGCCCAGGGTATATTGCCTGCAAGTAGTGGGTATCAAACATTTTTATCTACCTTGGCGCAAGAGAGGAATGTTATCGAGAGTGAACTACAGCGTCTTGAGCTGTCTTATGGGATCACTATTCCACGTCGGTCCAGTGAAATGCGTAGCCAAAATAAAAGAACACAACATCAGGCGCAGGCCTTATTACATCGCGTGCAGGCTCTATAATTCTATTTCAGGTTTATTATGGGCAAGATGCCATTGATGAAACATGCGATGTACTACCGGTGCTAAAATAATCCCCACAATAATAATAAATATTAATCCACTGTACAGTGCATAACAGCCGGCAAATATTTTACCCGCATCAGTATTTAAAGGATTAAGCGGACCCATACCCGAGAGGATCATTGCGGCATTTGCAAATGCATCCACCCAAGGCTCTTTTTCTATATAATGATATCCCGACATGCCTATACTCAAAGAAATCCCTAATGCGAGTAAACCTATTGTGACGTTGCGTAAGACGCGCATCATAAAAAGACGAAAAGGCAATAAGGGTAATTTATAATGTTCGAACATGGTTATATATTCCTAATAATAATAATGCCACTCCAGTAAATACTGCCCCCGCTATAAAAGTAGCCCCGGCCCCTAGACTCACCCATAATGCTCCAGCGATGACACTCGCCAATAGTGTCGCGATGCCACTACTAAAGCTAAATAATCCAAATGCAGTTGCCCGTAAGGCTACAGGAGAGGTATCCGCAATCAGCGCACTTAAGATCCCTTGGCTGGCACCTAAATGTAAACCCCATAAACCCACGCCGATAAAAACAGTGATCACATGCGTAGCCCGAGCTAAAACTAAATTTGCAGCGATTAATAGGATTAAACTTAAGACAAGTAAGCTTATCCGACCTATTCTATCGGAATGCTTACCTAAAGGATAAGCGCTAATCGCATAAACACAACTCATCCATAATAAGATTAACGGGGTATAAGCCAGCTCTAAACCCAGCGTTTCTGCACGTAATATTAAAAACGCTTCACTAAAGCGCGCCAGCGTAAACACAAAAGCAAGGGCAAATACCCACCAATAATTTCTAGGTAATTGGGTCAGGACGTCAAACTTGAGTGGCCAGGGTGCGCGGGGGCTTTGCGCCTGCTGAGGTGGCTCTTTTACGCCCACCATCAGTATAAATACACTTAAAAAAGCAGGCAGAATTGCGAGGGCAAAAACCAAATGAAAATTATTTGCAAACAGTAACATTCCTAGCATGGCAATTAAGGGGCCTAATACTGCACCCCAGGTATCCAGACTTTGCCTGAGCCCAAATGCAGCGCCACGCTGCGCGGGATCTGTCACATCGGCAATTAAGGCGTCCCTCGGCGCACCGCGGATCCCTTTACCCATACGGTCGGTAAAACGAGCAAAAATAATCCAGCTTAAATGCGTGCTGAATGCAAAAATAGGCTTAGTTAAGGCGGCTAATAAATAACCCAAGACGATAAGCAATTTGCGTTTGCGTAACCAATCACTGAGTACGCCTGAGAACGTTTTTACAAATAAAGCGATGGATTCTGCAATGCCTTCTATTGTCCCTAGCACTAGGGCACTCACTCCAAGTTGTGTAACTAAAAATATGGGCAGCAGGCTATGGATCATTTCCGAAGAAGTGTCCATAAATAAACTCACTAGACCTAAAGTCCAGACTGTACGGGGTAAGCGTTTATCCATCATGGAATAACTGTAGCACGCGCTTTCTAGCCGCGGGATGGATGTTCCACACCAATGGAACTATTCTCCAGTCGACTACATCTGTTCAAAATTAAGTCAGAATATTTAAGTTGTTGTTTATTATGTGAAAAAAAAGTTTATATACGGGTTTAATGGTAGTTATCCACATGTTCATACACGGATTTTGTGCATATCTTCGTGAAATCCACAGCGGTTTTATTGTATACTCGCGACTATTGAGCCAAGAGTAAAGGATGATGAAACAATACAATATCGCGATCGTAGGGGCTACAGGCGCTGTAGGTAAAATTTTTATTGAATTATTAGAAAGCCGCAAATTTCCAGTCAACCATATTTATCCTTTAGGCAGCGATCGCTCTGCGGGCGAAACCGTCCTATTTAATAACCGACCCGTCGTGGTTGGAAATGCTGAAAATTTTGATTTCAGTCAGGTCGACATCGCATTTTTTTCCGCAGGCGCAAGTGTCTCTATCCAATATGCTGAAAAAGTGCGCGCCGCCGGTTGCGTCATGATCGATAATACCAGTGCGTTTCGTTATGATGATGAGGTCCCGCTAGTGGTGCCTGAAGTCAATAAAGAAGCTATAAAAGATTACAAAAATAAATACATTATCGCGAATCCTAATTGCTCAACGGCACAAATGGTGGTGGTGCTTAAACCCATATATGATGCAGTGGGGATTAGCCGGGTTAATGTCGCTACTTATCAATCTGTTTCAGGCAGTGGCAGTGAAGCCATTTCTGAATTAATTGAACAAGTGGGTTTATTGCTCAACGGTCGTCCCATCAAACCACAAGTTTATGCCAAACAGATTGCGTTTAATCTATTGCCCCATATTGATGATTTCCAAGAAAATGGCTATACCAAAGAAGAAATGAAAATGGTTTGGGAGACTCAAAAAATATTCAATGATCCTACCATACAAGTCAATGCCACAGCAGTGCGCGTACCTGTAGTGTGTGGCCATTCTGAAGCCGTGCATCTTGAAACCAAAGAAAAAATAAGTGCAGCACAAGTGCGAACATTATTAAAAGCCACACCCGGTGTTAAAGTGATGGATACCCAAAAACCAGGCGGCTATCCCACACCACTTGAAGCCACCGGCGAAGATGATGTTTTTGTTGGACGGATCCGTGAAGATATTTCTCATCCCACAGGCATAGACTTATGGATAGTCGCAGATAACCTCCGGAAAGGGGCGGCGCTTAATAGTATCCAAATTGCAGAAGTGCTCATCGATCAGTATTTAAAGTAATTCCAGGTGTAAATGTACCTAAATAGGGATAAGAAAAGGTGAGTATGAATAATACACAAAAGGTGACGTACCTGAAAGATTATCAGGTTCCACACTATTTGATAGATGAAGTGCAATTAAAAGTCGTATTAAATGATGAAGCGACACACGTATTCAGTAAATTGTTTATACGAAAAAATCCTGCCGCACAGTTTAAAAACGATGAAGCGGTACCGCTCGTATTAAATGGTCAACACTTAAGCTTGCAACACATCGGTCTTGATGGTGCAGACCTAGCGTCTAATGCATACACGAATGATGAGTGTTCCTTAACGGTATTTAATCCGCCTGAGCAATTTATTTTAGACATAGAAACGATTATCAAACCACAAGACAATACCACATTATCGGGGTTATACCGCTCTAAAGAATTATATTGTACCCAGTGTGAAGCCCATGGGTTTCAGAGGATCACCTATTTTATAGATCGCCCAGACGTCATGTCGATTTTTACAGTGATTATTGAAGCCGATAAAAAACGTTATCCCGTATTATTATCCAATGGCAATTGTGTGGCCCGTGGCGATTTAGCTCACGGCCATCATTGGGTAAAATGGCATGATCCCCATAAAAAACCCGCCTATTTATTTGCATTAGTCGCCGGTAATTTAGTCTGTGTAAATGAGGTATTCACCACTAAAAGTGGCCGACCTATTGATCTCCATATATATATAGAATCGGGCAATGAAAATCGCGTGAGTCATGCCATGAATGCGCTTAAACAAGCCATGCGTTGGGATGAGGAAAAGTATGGGCGGGAATATGATCTAGATATTTACATGATCGTCGCCGTACATGATTTTAATATGGGCGCAATGGAAAATAAGGGTTTAAATATATTTAATGCTAAATATATTTTAGCCGATCCTGAATGTGCGACAGATCACGATTACCAACATATCGAGCAGGTGATTGCCCACGAATATTTCCATAATTGGTCTGGCAATCGGGTTACCTTACGTGATTGGTTTCAATTGAGTTTGAAAGAAGGTTTTACAGTATTTCGTGAACAACAATTTGCCCATGATGTCACTGCGGGCAGTATTCAGCGCATAGAACAAGCACAACATATGCGCAATTACCAGTTTGTGGAGGATGCAGGTCCCATGTCTCATGCGGTGCGTCCTGAATCTTATATTGAAATAAATAATTTCTATACCCTAACGGTATATGAAAAGGGCGCTGAAGTGATCCGTATGCTCTCTACCCTGTTAGGGCCGAGCGTATTTAGATTAGGCACGGATCTTTATTTTAGCCGTTATGATGGTCAGGCCGTGACCACAGATGATTTTGTCAGTGCGATGCAAGCCGTTACAGCCATCGATTTAACCCAATTCAAATTATGGTATAGCCAAGCAGGCACGCCTCAATTAACCGTACAGGGTAGCTATGATGCACAATCGGCACGTTATAGTTTAACCGTCACTCAGCATACACCGCCCACACCCGGACAACCTGAAAAAGTGCCATTGCATATCCCCTTAAAAATGGCACTCCTTGGACAACAAGGACAACTGTTGCCGCTTGGTGAGGGGCCTGAAACCGTAAGGGTATTGGAAATAAAACAAGCAGAACAGACCTTTATATTTGATGACATACGTGAAGCGCCTATTCCTTCCTTGCTGCGAGGATTTAGTGCACCGGTAACATTAAGTTACGCCTACACTGACGTTGAATTATTTGTGCTGGCCTTGCATGATACGGATCCGTTTTGTCGCTGGGATGCTGCTCAACAATTGTATAAACGTGCGTTTACTCAATTGATACGTGATCATCAAGCTGAAAATGAGTTGGCTGTACCTGATTTTCTACTGAGTTTAATGGCCGCATTATTAACACCGCCTTTTGTTGATCCTGCGCTCCTTGCAGCGCAGCTTAGTCTGCCGACAGTGACTGAAATGATGAATATACAAACGGTCATTGATGTGGATGCGGTACATGCTGCGCATAAGTTTTTACGCGATAAAATTGCGCATATTCTACGTAATGAATGGACAGATTGTTACCAAACTTTATTACAAACCGGACCGTACGCGATTGATTGTAAATCGGTCGCTAAACGTTCACTAAAAAATACCTGTTTACACTATTTAGTGCATACCGATCCCGATATCGCCTTACAGCAATTTAATCTTGCCGATAATATGACCGATAGTTTAGCCGCATTGCGCGCATTAAACAGTGGTGAATTTGCCGCACGCGAAGCAGTTTTGGCTACGTTTTATCAAAAATGGCAACATGATCCTTTGGTCTTAGATAAATGGTTTGCCATACAAGCGTGTGCACAGATACCCGATGCATGGGCAAGAGTTGAAGCATTACTTACGCATAAAGACTTTGATATTAAAAATCCAAATAAAGTTTCTGCACTTTTTGGTCAGTTCAGTCACAATAATCCTTATTATTTTCACCGCATTGATGGCAAGGTTTATGCGTTCTACCAAATGCTGATCCTCAAATTAGATGCCCTGAACCCACAAGTCGCTGCCCGTATTGCCCAAGTGTTTACCACATTTAAACGTTTTGATCCTACACGCCGCAATCTGATGCAACACACATTAGAGGCCATGATGAATGAGCCTCTTTCGAATGATTTATATGAAATTGTCAGCAAAAGCTTAAGTGAATAATTTAATTTGAAGGATATTTAAATGGTTTATTATAACTATGATTCAAAAATGGCCGTCATTAATAAAGTACTGGCCCTGGCTAAGCAAAAATTGCCTAAAGCCCAATATACACTCATAGATAAATTCATCCCTTATTTTTACTCTGCGGTTGCGCACGAAGATCTTGTTGATCGTAATGTTGCTGATCTTTATGGTGCAGCACTATCTTGCTGGAAATTTTTAATTGAAACCCGCACCCATAAACAAGCGATACGAATTTATAACCCTGATTTTGAACAGCATGGTTGGCAATCTACGCATACTGTCATTGAGATTGTAAATCCAAGTATGCCATTTTTAGTGGATTCATTGCGCATGTTACTGCACCGTTATGGTTTGACTGTGCATATGATTGTTCATCCTGGTGCGATATTAATTAAGCGCGATGCAGAGGATCATGTGGTTCAATTTGAAGCGGTTGAGCATCAACTGGAAGAGGGGACTCATTCACAAGATCTTATTTTTATCGAGATTGATAGACAATCCGATCCGGCATTTTTAAAGCATTTACAAAAAGGCATCAGTGAGGTGTTTGACGATGTGCATCGTGTGGTAAAAGACTGGCTACAAATGAAGACGCAAGTTGAAGCGTTAACTGAAGAATTAAAATCATTACCCAGTGCGACGACCCAACCGGTAGAATTGCATGAAGTACTGGCCTTTTTACGCTGGATGGGCGCTGATCATTTTACCTTTTTAGGCTGTTGCGACTACCGTTTAACAGGTAAAGATGAAAATTCGACCTTAGCGAAAGTAGACAGCAGTGCGTGTGGTTTATTTACTAAGGGAAAATTTCAGCCCAATGGCGTCCCTGCGCTGGGCACACCTGAAGGGCGCACGCATGTGTTGCCTGAGCAGCGATTAATGATGGTTGAAGTGTACAGTGAGCCGTCGACTGTACACCGCCCCACCATGCCTTATTGTATTGTATTCAAGCGCTATTCTCCTGAAGGAAAACTGATGGGTGAGCGTCGTTTTGTTGGGCATTTTACTTCAAGCGCCTATTACAGTACACCCAAATCAATACCGTTTTTAAGACACAAAGTCGAGCGTATTATAAAATTATCAGATTTTTCTGAACAAAGTCATTCAGGAAAAGAGTTGCTCAATATTTTAGAAACCTTCCCACGTGATGATCTATTTTTAGCAAGTGAGCATGATTTATTTGATGTGGTCATGGGCATTATGCATTTGCAAGAGCGGCAAAAAGTGCGCTTGTTTGTGTTAAAGGATCACTACGATCGTTATTTTTCTTGTTTGGTCTATATCCCAAAAGAGCGTTATAATTCTCATTTGCGTCAGCGCATGAGCCAAATATTAATGGATGCCTTTCATGGCATTAAAGCGAACTTCAGTCCTCGGTTTTCAGAATCAGTGCTCGCACGTTTACATGTCATTGTCCATTTGCCTTTAGGCAGTATTGCACCGAGTTATGATGTGCGCGCCATAGAAGAAAAACTGATAGAAGCCGAGCGCACGTGGCAAGATACGTTACATGAAGCACTATGGGATCATTTTGGTGAAGCCAAGGGTAACGAATTAAATAATAAATATTATCATGCCTTTCCTGCAGGCTATTGCGAACATTATTCTGCACGCAGCGCGGTTTATGACATCGAACATATGGAAGAGTTGCATGATGAAACTGAACTGGGTATGAGTTTTTATCAACCCTTAGAGGATTATAAAAATCGTTTATGCTTTAAACTCTTTGGTATGAATCATCCTATTCCCTTATCCGATGTATTACCTATATTGGAAAATCTTGGATTTAGAGTGATTGCCGAGCATTCGCATGAAATCACTTTATCAGAAGAAAATAAGATCTGGATTAATGAATTTGACATGCTATTAGGCACTGTTGAACACATTGATGTAGATAAAGTGCGGAATATTTTCCAAGACGCATTTGCAAAAGTGTGGGTGGGCGAAGCCGAAAATGATGGTTTTAATCGTTTAGTTCTGCTCTCAAAACTAGATTGGCGTGAAACAGCGATGCTTCGTACTTACGCTAAATATTTCAAACAAATTGGTTTTACCTTTAGCCAAGTTTACATTGCCAATACGCTGACAGGCTACCATAAGATTGCTAAATCATTAGTTGATTTGTTTCACATACGCTTTAATCCGGCCATTGAGCAATCCGCTGCACACTATAAAGAGAAAATTGTTACGATCAATGCAGCATTAGATGAAGTTAAAAATATTGATGAAGATAGAATACTCAGACAATATTTATATGCAATCAAAGCCACCTTGCGTACCAATTTTTATCAACCAGATGAACTCTTGCTAAAACCCAAATCCTATATTTCGATTAAATTAAATCCATCGAGCATTCCTGATGTGCCGTTGCCGCATCCTGCTTTTGAAATATTTGTCTATTCACCTAGATTTGAGGCTGTGCACTTACGCGCTGGAAAAGTTGCGCGGGGTGGATTGCGTTGGTCGGATCGCAGAGAAGATTTTCGTACTGAAGTATTAGGGTTAATGAAAGCCCAACAAGTTAAAAATGCGGTTATTGTTCCTACCGGTGCTAAAGGGGGTTTTGTGCCCAAACTGCTGGGCAATTTGACCAGTCGTGAAGACATAATGAAAGAAGTGATTAATTGTTACTCAACATTTATTCGCGGCATGTTAGATATTACAGATAATCTAAATGGTAACGAAGTAGTGCCTCCTAAGGATGTGGTCCGCCACGATAAGGATGATACCTATTTGGTTGTGGCGGCAGACAAAGGTACGGCGACATTTTCTGATATCGCAAATGGCATTGCTAAAGAATATCATTTTTGGTTAGGCGATGCGTTTGCCTCAGGGGGTAGCCATGGTTACGATCATAAGAAAATGGGGATCACCGCGCGCGGCGCTTGGGAGTCTGTACGTCGAAACTTCCGCGAATTAGATAAAAACCCAGACACTGAACCTTTTACTGCGGTTGGAATAGGCGATATGAGTGGTGATGTGTTTGGTAATGGCATGTTGTTATCCAATAAAATGCAACTTATTGCGGCATTTAATCATCAGCATGTTTTTATCGATCCCAAACCCAATATGGAAAAGAGTTTTGCTGAACGCGAGCGCATGTTTAATTTACCGCGCTCGACCTGGGAAGATTATGATCTCAAAACCATTTCTGAAGGTGGCGGTGTATATAATCGCAGCAGTAAAACCATTAAACTTTCCCCTCAAGCTAAAGCCGTATTGGACCTTAAAAAATCAACCGTGACTTCCAATGAGTTAGTCCGGGCTATTTTAAAAGCGCCGGTGGATTTGTTATGGAATGGCGGTATCGGTACTTATGTTAAAAATTCAAAAGAGCGTAATGCCGATGTCGGTGATCGCAGTAATGATTCGGTACGTATCGATGGCAATGAACTGCGCTGTAAAGTCGTAGCCGAAGGTGGAAATTTAGGTTTTACGCAACTGGGTCGAATTGAATATGCTTTATCGGGTGGTATTTCGTTTACTGATTTTATCGATAACTCAGGTGGAGTGGATTGTTCTGATAAAGAAGTCAACATTAAAATTCTCCTTGATGATGTGGTGGCACATGGTGATTTAACTGAAAAGCAGCGTAATCAGTTATTAGAGGATATGACGGATGATGTGGCGTTACGGGTGCTAGAAGATAATTATCAACAAACCCAGGCCATTAGTTTTGCCATGCACCGCACTATAGTGACCTTAGATGAATATGTACGCTTTATCATTGAGTTAGAGCGTATCGGTAAATTAAATCGCGAATTAGAATTTTTGCCGGATGAAGAGGAACTTGCTAGACGTAAAGCAATAGGCTTAGGATTAACGCGTCCTGAGATTTCTATTCTTTTATCGTATAGCAAAAATTTATTAAAAGAGACGATATTATCAAGTGATATCCCCGATGATCCCTATTTGGTACAGTATCTAAAATCAAGTTTACCTACGCAGTTAACCACTAAGTTTGCGGATTATTTAGGGCAACACCGTTTGCGCCGTGAAATCACCGCAAATCAGTTGGCCAATATGATCTGCAATAAAATGGGTGCGACCTTTATTAAACGTTTATATGATGAAACCGGCTCAGAAACTGCAGACATTGTTAAAGCGTTTGTGGCGGCTCATGAAATTTTTGAGATGGATACTTTCTGGCATTATATTCGTAAACTTGATCATACCACACCGGCATCTGTGCAATACCAAATGATGACGGATGTGGTGCGCTTGGTGCGCAGGGCTACGCGTTGGATATTACGTAATCGTCGTATCGGGATAGACATTAAAGAGTGCATTGCTTCATTTAAAGATAAAGTAGATGAACTGTATGTCTTGTTACCCAGCTTATTGATTGCGGTTGAAAGTGAGCGTTTCAAACAAGTCACAGAAGAGCTCACTGAGCAAGGTGTACCGCAGGTTTTAGCCCTACGCGTTGCCGGCGCGGGCCCTATGATTTCTTCATTAGATATTATTGAAGCCAGTCGCACCAGTACCTTTACGGTTCAAGATGTGGCCAATATGTATTTTGCTTTAGGTGCGCGTTTGAAATTAGACTGGTTTAGACAGGAACTGGGTTTACATCCTGTGGCCAACAGTTGGGATGCGCTTGCGCGAGCGGCGTGTCGCGATGACTTAGACAGGCAGCAACGCAGTATTACAGCGAGTATATTAAGCCAATATACCGATATCAAAGATGTACAATTAGCGCTAGATGCTTGGCAAACCCAATACCGCGGTTTAGTAGAACGTTGGATGCTTATGGTGGCTGATTTAAAAGCGATGAAAAAACGTGATTATAATATGTTTACGGTAGCATTACGTGAGCTCCTTGATTTAGTTCAGGCGACAGCGACCACCACTGGGAGTTAAGGCATGTATTCGTTATTGCGGCGTTTATTGTTTTTATTGCCTACTGAGCATGCGCATAGCCTCGCACTGAACATGCTGAATTTAACTACGTTACTCTTGCCTAAAGCTGACAGCACTACACGTACCGCCTGTACCGTAATGGGTTTGCATTTCCCTAACCGTGTCGGACTCGCTGCGGGTTTAGATAAAAATGGTGAATATATCGAGCCTTTGTCGCGGCTAGGATTTGGATTTTTGGAAGTGGGGACGGTCACGCCGAAAGCGCAATTGGGTAACCCTAAGCCGCGCTTATTTCGTTTACCCAGTGAGCACGCGTTAATTAACCGCATGGGTTTTAATAATAAGGGAATTGATTATTTATTAAATCAGGTTCATGCGCTTACAGAGCGCCCGGTGCTTGGGATTAATGTGGGTAAAGGTTATGCCACACCTATACCCGCTGCGGTGGAAGATTATTTATTTGGATTGGAAAAAGCATATCCACTTGCGGATTATATTACGATTAATATCTCATCGCCCAACACCTTGAACTTACGACAAATGCAAACTCCGGAGCTATTGACTTCATTGTTGCACCAACTCAAAGAGAAACAAGCAGTACTAGCTCAGCAATACCGTCGATATGTTCCCTTGGCCGTTAAAATTTCTCCAGACATGTCGGTCCCTGAACTTGAAGCCGTTGCACGTATCCTGCTTGAAGCGCAAATAGATGCGGTAATCGCTACCAATACGACTATCGATCGTAAACAGATTAATCATGCCTTAGGAAAAGAAGAAGGGGGCTTAAGTGGTGCGCCATTGTTTGCCGCTACGCTGGATATTGTGCAATTGCTATACAGTCACTTTGGGAATAAAATCCCCATTATTGCATGTGGTGGCATCATGTCACGTGAACAAGGTGTGCGTTTGCTGAACGCAGGTGCGCAATTGTTGCAAGTATACACGGGGCTAATCTATAAAGGACCACAATTAATTAGACAGTTGGCGAGTTTGTAATACAATACTATAAGGACTGTAGTCCTTATGGAAAAGATAAAGAGCAAGGAGGTTGTTGTGGTGAAGAGTATTGCATTTAGACATCGTTTAATCGGTGCCATTTTTATTATTTCATTAGGGATTATCATTATTCCTACTATTTTTGATAAACCCGCGGTCGATACCTTAGCGGTTAAAGAATCATTGCCCGCGGCGCCTAGCCATGAAAAATGGCAAGATTTGAGTGAAATTGATTATTCTTTTACTGAACTGGTGGGAGACTTACAGGCTGAAGAAGCGGCTGCTCCTGCGCCTATGCCTACTCCTGAGCCACCCACTGCTTTGGCACAAGCTACCCTTGAGACGACACCTATAGAACTAGAACCGACGACAGCCTCTCCCGAGCCTCTTGCGCCTTTAGTCATACAGGATGTAACTGCGCCTGAAATCAAAGCCCCTGAAATCAAAGCGCCTGCAGTCAGTGCAACGCCGCCCTCACCACCGGCTGCGCCGCTCAATTTAGCGCAGTATCCGGCAGAACCACGCCTTGCGAGTCCGGAGAAAAAAGCTGCGCCTGCGACGGCCCAGGCCCCCGCAACAGATGTCATAAAAACGGCTGAATCCGTGATTGTAAAAAATACCTGGGCGGTACAATTAGGTGCTTTTTCTAAGTCTGAAAATGCAGAAGCCTTGCTTAAACGCTTACAAGAGAAAGGCTATGCTGCGTATATTGAACCCATGACAGGTAAATCCCTGACACGGGTGTTAGTCGGTGTTGAAGCCGACCAGAAAAAGGCCGCTCAGTTGTTAACTGAGTTGGACAGGGATCTGCATTTAAAAGGGATACTGGTTAAGCTTTAAATTTTATATTAAAGAATGTTTGTTGTTTTGTAATTTACATTAGTTTTTAAGTTCAGTTAAAAATCCCCCCGGACGAAGCGTCCGGCCCCCTTTACAAAGGGGGCAAGCTCATCTCTCGCGCAGAGGTATGTGCTTGCGCATCCCCCCTTTGCAAAGGGGGGCGGCCGCTGCGGCAGGGGGGGATTTTTCGATCTCTACTATACAATAAATAAGGACTAAAAGTGGTTTGGGTAGACTGGCTATTTTTATTGGCAATCATCATATCAGCAGTGACTAGCTGTATGCGTGGCGTGCTGCGCGAGGTTTTGGCTTTTCTTGCTTGGCTTGCCGGCGCATACGTTGCGTTTAAATACTCCTCCCATGCTGAAATACTGCTTGAACCCTATATTGAAACCCCAGAGTTTCGATATGCCATCGTGTTTATGACTATTTTGACAATATTCCTCGTGATTGGCGCATTGCTAGGCTTGTTGATTAGCCGTGTTGCAGCAAAAATAGGTCTTTCTGGGCTGGATAAATCCTTAGGGTTAATCTTTGGCGTAGCCAGAGGCCTGTTATTAGTGGTAATATTTATCATGGTAGCAAGCTTTACAGCTTTACCAAAGAGCGATTGGTGGGATACGTCTTGGTTTGTGGCTACATTACAAGGTCCGGCAGATAAGATACTGATTTGGATTAAAGATTCAGGCTATTTGCCTAAAGAAACTTGGGACATGCAACTCGCACCCGGGGGCACTATGATGCCTAAACCAGTAAAGCCAAAAGGCGAGATCACAGCCCCTGGACCATTGATTGTCCCTCAATCTCAACCTAACACTGCGGGAGTAAACCCGCAACCCAGCCCCTAATTTTGTTGTTGTAAAGGTACATTTTATGTGTGGTATAGTCGGTATTTTTGCCCACGCTCCTGTTAATCAAGATATTTTTGATGCCTTAACGGTGTTACAACACCGCGGTCAAGATGCGGCCGGCATGTTGACTTGTCAGGACGGTCAGCTTTATTTGCGCAAAGGTAATGGTTTAGTGCGCGATGTGATCCGTTACCGGGATATGCAATGCCTACAAGGACAACTAGGGATAGGCCATGTACGCTACCCGACTGCAGGCTCGAGCAGCGAAGCTGAAGCCCAGCCCTTTTATGTGAATTCTCCTTATGGGATCGCTTTGGCGCATAATGGAAACTTAACCAATGCCGATCTATTAAGCGCAGATTTATTTCGTACCGATTTACGCCATATTAATACTCATTCTGATTCGGAAGTCCTCCTGAATGTGTTAGCCCATGAGTTACAGACCCTGGGTAAAATACAGCTGGAACCTAAAGACATCTTTTCGGCCATCACGCAATTACATCAGCGTGTTAAAGGGGCTTATGCCGCGGTCGCATTAATTGTGAATCATGGGTTAATTGCTTTTCGTGATCCCCATGGGATACGTCCTTTAGTCTATGGTGAGCGTACTACGGCACTAGGCAAGGAATATATGATAGCCTCGGAGAGTGTGGCGTTAGATACGCTGGCATTTACCCAGTTGACCGATGTGGCGCCAGGAGAGGCGATTTATATTGATATGCAAGGCCGTTTACATAAACAGCAATGTGTACCGGTTGTCTCCCTTAATCCCTGCTCATTTGAATTTGTCTATTTAGCGCGGCCTGATTCCATGGTCGATGGCATTTCGGTTTATCATGCACGTATGGAAATGGGGCAGCGGTTAGCGGAAAAAATTAAACGCGAGTGGCCAGATAATGATATTGATGTGATTATCCCTATCCCGGATACCAGTCGCACGATGGCATTGCCTGTTGCCAATGCCCTAAATTTGCCTTTTCGTGAAGCCTTTATTAAAAACCGTTACATCGGCCGGACCTTTATTATGCCCGGGCAAAGTCTGCGCAGTAAATCTGTGCGTAAAAAATTAAACCCTATCGATATGGAATTTAAAGGTAAAAATGTATTATTAGTGGATGACTCCATCGTGCGTGGCACGACGTCTAAACAAATTGTGGCTATGGCGCGCAAAGCCGGTGCGCGTAAAGTGTATTTTGCTTCCGCTGCACCCGCGGTGCGTTTCCCGAATGTCTATGGCATCGACATGCCCTCGCGCGATGAATTAGTCGCTTTTAATCGCACAGTAGATGAAGTCTGCGCTTTTATTGGTGCAGATAAACTAATCTATAACGACATCAGCGATTTAATTGCTGCGCTCAAGATCTGCAACCCCGCAATAGAAAAATTTGATACCTCGGTATTTGATGGCCATTACATTACCTCCGATGTCACGCCTGCTTATCTAGAAGCGCTCGAGCAAAAACGCTCCGATCGTGCTAAGCAAGCCAATGGGGTAGAGCGCACCAGTGTGATTGATTTGTCGAACTCGATTTAGTAACTCATTGATCTCTCAAAATTTTGCGTTGCGGCAATTAAACCGGCAAGATTTATATAAAAAAATGGCTATTTTAAAATTATTTGCTATGATATCAATATATTATAATGATTAATTCTGCAAAATAAACCGGCAAATGTACACCTCACCTACGCAAATGGAACCCATGTTCCCCAGCCCAAGTAATGAGTTGGAAAACTTAACTTTAGATTTAAGTCAAAAATCTCAAAGTTTAGGCGCGATGTTGCATCCCCTTACTTGCCAGGAAATCGCAACCTTATTGACGTATACCAATACGTATTACTCTAATTTAATTGAAGGCCATAATACTAAACTATTAGATATTGAACGGGCCATGCATGCAGACTTTTCCCAAGATTCCGCTAAACGTGCGTTACAGCTTGAAGCTAAAGCACATGTAGAAGTCGCTCAAGAAATTGATTTAAAGCTGACGCAAGCACCGGATACCGATATATTTTCTTGGCCGTTTATTGCACAGATCCATCGGGAATTTTATCAGCGCTTACCTGTAGATTTTTATACCGTATTACATCCCCGTACCCAAGATAAAATTATTATTGAGCCGGGTGCGTTACGCACTCAAGATGTACAAGTCGGGCACCATGTTGCGCCTAAATTTTCAGCACTGCCGGGATTTTTAGACTATTTTCATCAGCGCTATACATTTAACCATTTATCGGGTATACAAAAAATCATTGCCATTGCAGCGAGTCATCACCGATTAGCCTGGATCCACCCTTTTTTGGATGGCAATGGCAGAGTTACGCGCTTACTCACTGTTGCTGGATTTAAACAATTAAAATTAGATGCGCACGGTCTATGGAGTATGAGTCGTGGTTTAGCACGCAATCGTGATGCTTATTATGCAGCACTCATGGCAGCTGATACTTCAAGGCAAGGTGATTTAGACGGCCGGGGTAATTTATCTGCTAAAGGCTTACATTTTTTTTGTGAATTTTTTTTAAAAACAGCCATAGACCAATTAGACTATATGCAACAACTGCTGAACCGTGATAGTTTAAATGCACGTGTAATGTATTATTTAGAATTACGTCAACGCGGTGGGTTATCGGGTGTAAAGCCCATACGCCTAGAAGCGCAATATTTATTACGCGATGTCATATTGCGCGGTGAAGTTCCGCGTGGCGAGGCCAGTCGCATTACCGGGTTGAAAGAAAGAACGGCGCGTACGTTGGTCAGTGAATTATTGCAAGCTGATTTATTACAATCTTCATCGCCCCGCGCACCGCTACGCATTAAAATACCTGTTGCTGTCGGAGAATATTATTTCCCAAAGCTTTATTAACTTCTTCTTGCTACATGATGAGGTTAAACTTGTGAACTGTTATAACCATCGCGACTGGGGCAACTCTGCAGCCAATTCAGTGAAACTATCCTGCAAATGCTGCATAAAAGTAGTCCCATCCCCTGTCCAAGTAAACGCTTCCCCGACAAACACATCACAGAAAAAAGGCACTAACAAGGCCTCATCTTTGGGTAAACTTTTACCTAAACCGTATAAAAAAATAGGCACGATAGGCACCTGCGGATGTTGTTTGGCTAAAAAGCTGATCCCGCGTTTGAGGGTTTGTAATTGTTCAGCCTCACCACGCGTACCCTCGGGAAATATAATAACAATTTCACTCCGATTAAGACTTGCGCTCACTTCGGTGAACGGATCAAAACCCGTGCCCGCCTTACCGCGTTCAATAGGAATAATGCCGATGATTTTTGTTGCAAACCATTTGAGGAGCTTTGGTTTCATAAAATATTCTGCCGCCGCAACCGATCTCATTTTACTCAGTAATTTCAGGGGAAATAAAGAGACTAATACAGCGGTGTCTAAATGACTATTATGATTCGCAACGATAATGCACGGTCCGTCTTTGGGAAGGCGTTCGCGGTTTCGGATATTGAGGCCAATAATAATAGTCACTAACGGTTTCATTAGCACTAGCCAGAATAAATACTTTAAACATTTTGTGATCATGGTTTTCTAGGGTTATAAATAAAAATAATTTAAAAAATGAAAGTAAATCGGTGCAGTAAACGTGAGGCTATCCACGCGATCTAAGATCCCGCCATGGCCAGGCAATAGGGTGCCCGTATCTTTGACACCCATATCGCGTTTTACTGCAGAAATATTCACATCGCCAATAAATCCAGCGACAGAAATTAACACGCCTAGGCATGCGGCATGAAATAAGCTAAAAGGCGTAAGCAATGTAGCCAGCGCAAGGGCTACCACGGTCGTTGTGATGATCCCACCGAAAAAGCCAACCGTAGTTTTTTGGGGACTGATCAGTGGCACAATTTTACGACGCCCTAATAATTTACCCCAGCAATATTGAGCGACATCATTTAATTGGGTTAACAGTATAAGATAAAGCAATAATCCGGCATTGCCAGCAGGCAGATAAGTATCTACAGACATCCCCAATAAATACGAGGCGTGACTTAAACAATACACCGTAGTCATTAAACCCCAATGCAGGGTGCCCGCAGATTGCAGAAAATGTTGCGTGTCGCCGCCGATAATCATTCGTGCGGGGATCAATAAAAACATATAGACCGGAATAAAAATAATAAACATGCCGTACCAGCCGATTGCGGCGAAATAAAATTGTAAAGGAATAGCAAGATATGCCCAGAATAATACGCGTCTATCCGCACGACGCGTGGGGATCATGGAAAAATATTCTTTTAAGGCCAAAAAACTCACTAAGGCGAGAAACACTACGGAGAGTGAAGGATTAATCACTAGCGCCCCGATAAAAATAATCACCATGATCCACCAGGATCTTACGCGTAAACTCAGCTCTTCTATATCCAGGTTGGGCTTGGTTTTTTTTAAGGTAAAAACGATCAGTTGCGCAAGCACTAATAAGCCAAAAATACTGGCGATAACAATTAATAGATTAGGACTTAGATTGGCAAATACACTCATAACACTCCTTTTAATCCGTGATGGATGCGATTATAGAGGGTAAAAAGTAACAATCCGATCATTATCCATTGGATAATCGACAAAAATGGCGCAATCGCTACTCCGGTCGCTAAGAGTAACGCAATGACACTAAAAGCAAATGCGCGATCACTTTTTCCAAAAGGCCCGTCATAACGCCGTTTTCCACCGATTTGAGTGGCTATAATTCCGGCTGTTTCTGTTAGCAAAGATAAAATAATAATTAACACCATTAACAGCGGGGTAAAGCCAGGCACTAAGGCCAGGGGTAAATATAAAGCGGTATCTGCTATCATGTCGCCGAGCTCATTGAGATAAACCCCTAAATCTGTACACATATTATATTCTCTTGCCATCATGCCATCGATAGCATTTAAGGCCATCCGTATTAATAAAAACAAAGGCAGTAGCAGTAAGACTGCAGGATGATTCGGGTAATACGCGATCAATGCGCCGACTAGAATAGAGCCGACTAGTGCGATTATGGTAATCACATTAGGCGTCAAATTGCATTTGACCAAAAACGCAACGGCAGGACGCAGTAGCGCTTGGAAGGCAGATTTTAGTAGGTAGATACTCATAGCACTTCCGGGTTAAAAAAATAAAAGAGATAAAAAATTATCCAACCGATAAGCGTGACGGCATAGACGGATTGCTGTGAAAATTTCATTAATAAGAGTTTAGCAATAAAGTGCACAAATAGCGTCACCGCAACAAACCGCAACACGCGCGCAATAAAAGACACCCACAAAAAATGTGCAAGCGATAAATGCAAATGACTTGCATACACGCTATATACTTTATAAGGCAGTCCCTCTAGGGGGCCGATAAATAATGCCCAAAAGCCTAGGGTATTCAGTTGTTGCTCAACGGTATGTTGCAGCGCAGGGCTGATGCCAGGGATCCGGTTAAAAAAATCACTGAGGGCTGTAAAATGCTCCACACTCAAGCCATATAACAACGCACCGCCCAATACCGCCGCACAGGCCGCAACCAGACAGGCGATTAACGCTTTTTTTAAATGTTTGATGCCTACAAGACTTAGCCACACATCCGGCACAATAAAAAACACAGTCGCTTCAAGGAATGACCAGATGAAGGCAATAAGAAAGATCATAGGATCTCCTAAAAACTTGCCCCCTTTGTAAAGGGAGCCGGACGCTGCGTCCGGGGGGATTTTAGCAATGTCCGATGTACACCAAGCATTCAAAAATCCCCCCGACGAAACGTCGGCCCCCTTTACAAAGGGGGCAAACTTGATTTTGTGTTAGGGGGCGTGCTTATTACTGATTCAATTGCGCAGTGACGACGGCTAGCATTGTATCGGGTAGACTGGGATCAGCTGTCTCTAAAGCAGGGATTAAGAAATTCTCTAAATCTTCTGCATTGGAAGCATCATTAATGGTATTTGCCGCACGATATGCCGTGGCATTGATCCAAAGATTAAAATCACTTGCGGGCACATTTTGCGCAAAGGCTTGTGATAAGGTATCAAAATTACCTGTATTTAAAATATTGACCACAGCATGACGGTACAATTTCGTATCTTGATTCAAGGCAGAGGCTTGTAAAATCATTGCCCAAACCCAAGAAATATCAGAGGCGGTAGGTTTATCGGGGGCGGTGCCTTGAAAAGACAGCGTTAACTCATCGGCTAACCGTCTCATGGGATATTTATAGTGCTCATAGCTGTGTTTACCTAAACTGCCTGCATAGGCATACGCCCAGGCTTTAAATAAATCTTCTTTGGTGTCTTCGTGATCCAGTAAGACTTTTAATTTCCGGGCGGAATTAAAACTATCATCATCCATATATTCTGCCGCAACAGCCATACGGCCATATAACCAAGCCGCATAAGAATATTGCGTTGGATCCTTAACCAATTCTTTCATAGCGGGGATCATCTCATCCCGAGCATTGACATAGTTGGTATCATCCTCGGATTGGGCAGCAATTAATAAGGGGACACTGAGGGAGTAAGGATCGCCATCGGCTTGTTCAATTAAATCAGCGACATATTCATTCATGGGTACTTCGTGCGTCTGAGCAAATAATATGCTGCTCCAGACTGCCAAGATTAAAACTAGCCATTTTTTCATAGTATTTCCCCTTAAAATGTTAATCGATATTATCCTGTTTACCAAATATTGTGTTGGAATACAAGGCTTTTTGATGGGGCACCGAAGTTAAGGGGCGAAGAGGATAGCTTACCCCCTTTGTAAAGGGGTAAGTCCTCGGGCTTGCCCCCTTCGTAAAGGGGGCCGACGTAGGGTTTGCCCCCTCGTAAAGGGGGCCGACGTAGGGTTTGCCCCCTCGTAAAGGGGGCCGACGTAGGGTTTGCCCCCTCGTAAAGGGGGCCGACGGAGGGTTTGCCCCCTTCGTAAAGGGGACCGACGGAGGGTTTGCCCCCTTTGTAAAGGGGGCCGACGTTTCGTCGGGGGGATTTTGGGATGCTTGGTCTACATCAGACATTGCTAAAATCCCCCCCGGACTAAGCGTCCGCCCCGTCTTCGTGGGGGGATAAAGAGCCGTTAACTAGGGAACCTAAGGATTAATCATCTTCACATGATGATCCAAGCGCTCCATATTCATGCCTAAACGATCTTGATAAATCACCTGAAAAGAAAAGACATTTTGCACATAATTGCGTGTTTCTTTAAACGGTATGGTTTCAACCCAAATATCCGTCGGCATAGGGGCATCGGGTAACCAGCGGTAAACCCGGGTAGCGCCGGCATTATAGGCGGCGGAGGCTAATAGCGTATTTTTGTTAAATTTAGTCGCCATGTCTCGTAAATAAGTGGTACCTAGGGCAATATTCTTTGCAGGAACAATGAGTATGTCTTTACTGTAAACAAGACCCGCTTGCTTTGCGACTTGCTGCGCGGTACTGGGTAAAAGCTGCATTAAGCCTAAAGCCCCTGCAGAAGATTGTGCATCGGTTAAGAACGCACTTTCTTGACGGGTAATAGAAAAAGCCCAAGCAGGCGAGATATTATTTTTTTGTGCTGATTTTTTCATGTCACTGGCATAAGCGGTGGGGAATCGAACCGTGAGATCATCACGGTTTTTGGCCTTACCTGCGGTGATAATGGCGCGATCATACCATTGCATGGAGGACGCCAGTTTCGCTGCCGCTTGTAATTGTTCCTCGTCAAAATGATTGATGGCGGCATTCCATTCCCGTCTGGCATCAATAATGCGACCGATAGCCAATAACTCACGCGCACGTATCACGCTGCCATCACGGTTAACGCTCGCTACGACAGCAGGAGTAGGTGCGTAAGGAATATCATTTAAGGTATAGGGTAGCTTTAAAAGATCACTGGCCAACATCCCATGATAATTACGCTCTTTTGCCAGGGGTTTTAAAATGGCCTCTGCAGCACCTGTCTGATTCTGAGCCATTAATGAGCGGCCTGCCCAATAACGCCATAAAGGAAGTTGCCGCAGCGATTCAGGCATAGTGGCGATGGTTTTGTGAACTTGGGGCCATTGTTGTTGCCGCAAGTAATAGCGTACTCGCCATTCATAAATCGCATCATCGGCTTTTGCGGCAGGCACGGCATTCAACCATTTAATCGCATCAAGATGATGCTGGGTCGCCAGATTAATGGCAAAAGCATAATCGATTTCAGCGTTTTGATTCGCAGTAAAAGGGTAGCGATCTTTAATAGACGCCCATGTGGTTTCAGCTTGTACGGGATCTTGGCTAATCAGACGTTTCATGCCATAGACTTGGATGGTTTGCACAAAAGGATCTTTATTGGTGCCTAAATTATTCGCTTTAATTAAAGCAGGGTTATGGTGCACGCTTAACCAGAGATCGCTTAAGGCTTGCTGGTTAGGGGGTAAATAACGTTTGAGGTAGGTGACCAGAGTGGCTTGCTTTTCCGCCATAGCGAGCTGACTGCGTTGCCAAGCTTGTGCTGAACTAAAGCCACTGCTTTTTTGCCAAGCATTGAATAAGGTATTGCATGCGGTAGGTTGCGATCTAGGCACGATCCATAAGGGCGCCGCTTTATTTAATATCGTTGGGGTGGGATTAGCTTTGTATTCGGCCCAAATGGCATAACATTGCAGGCTCACATCATTGCTAGGGGTATAAAATTGCTGATAAAGCGCCCATTGTTGTTGTTTAGCGAGGGTGTTTAGCCAATTGACCCGCATGCGTTCAGCTAAAGCCGATTTAGGATAGGTTTTTAAAAAAGTCTCGACATAGGCTGTAGGTAGACTATTGTTCATCATTCGATTAATTTCTGCAAATTGCAGATACGGGTAAAGCGAGTAATCCTTTAGTAAGGGCTTAAGTCGGTAATATTCGGTGAGATTGCCTTTATTTATGGCTTCACTTGCGTAACGAAAATTCTTGCGTTGGTTGTCGATATTGGCTGCAAAAGTAGTGAAACAAAAAGAGATTAAAAAACAAAATAGGCCCCATTTGACCCGGTACTTCCATTTCATGGCCATACATTCCTGGTTTGATTGAGTAGTCACACATTGCAGAGAGGATGCACAAAACACAAAGACGCGATTAATCGCGTCTTATATTATACTTTCATCGTGTATTTATTCTTGCCAATCATCGTCATCATCATCATCTTCTTCTAAAGGGTCCCAATCATCGGAATCGTCATCATCCAGATCATCGACTTCTTCAAAGTCGTCTTTTTGATTAGTGTCTTGATCCCAATCATCGGGCTCTGCAATCTTGGCAAGATTCATGTCTTCCCAAGTATCCAGATCGACTTCCTCAACCTCACCTTCAAGGTATTGAATTTCAAGGATGCCTTCTTCTTTATCAATATTTAAAACTTCAAATTCTCTATCGTTGGTGCGATCATAGTACCACTGCCCGATATGGGGACGTAAAATTTCTGCAGGATGCATAATAAACCTCTATTTATCTTGCTCACTATTGGTTGAGATAGCATGGTATAAATTTATTATTTCGTCAATATTTAATGCACTTTGGGGTGCGATTTGCGCTTAGACCAGGTTTCTATGATGCAAAATAATACTGGAATGCACAATATTCCCACTAAGGTCGCAGCTAACATCCCTGCAAAGACTGTAATCCCTATCGACTGGCGACTGATAGAGCCCGCCCCAAAGGCAAATACTAACGGTAACACACCAAAAATAAAAGAGAAAGCCGTCATCACCACGGCACGAAAGCGTAAATGTGCCGCTTCTAAGGCCGCAGTGACTAAATCTTTGCCCGATTTATTTAACTGATGGGCGTATTCCACAATCAGAATAGCATTTTTACTTGCCAATGCAATAAGCAGCACTAGGCCTATTTGGGCGTAAATATTATTATCGGTAGGTCCAAGTCCTACGCCTATTACCGCACCCAGCATCGCAACGCCTATCGATAATAACACCACCAAAGGTAAACCAAAGCTCTCGTAATTGGCGACTAAAAATAAATAAGCAAAAATAATAGAGATCACTAAAACGAATGCGCCTTTAGCCTGATTAGCGACTTCTTGATACGACATCGATGACCAGGCATAGGAATACCCTTCTGGTAGGGTCTGCTTGGCCACATCGCGCATGGCGTTAATGGCATCGCCTGAACTGTAGCCTTTAGCCGCTTCACCATTGATTTGGGCTGAACGAAACAGATTATAACGGGAAATGGTTTGCGGCCCTAAGATTTCTTTGACGTGCACCAGGGTATTGAGTGCCACCATATTGCCATCGGTTGAGCGTACATAAAGGTGTGACAGCTCTGAGATGGCACTCCGATAAGGTGATTGGGCTTGAATTATTACCTGAAATACACGGCTCGCATAATTAAAATCATTCACATAAAATGATCCTAATTGTGCCTGCAGGGTTTCATAAATATCATTTAAGTTCACATTGATCGTTTTGGCCTTATCAATATCGATATCCACATAAAGCTGTGGCGTTTGGGCATTGTAACTGCTAAATACGGCAGTTAAGTGTGGGTTTTGATTCGCTGCCATCATCAGGGATTTTGTGGTCTGGGCGAGTTCCTCAGGGGTATGAGAGCCGATGTCTTGCAACCAAAAGTCAAAACCACTGGTGGTGCCTAAGCCTTGTATCGCGGGTAATCCAAATGCAAAAATATTCGCAGAAGGTATCGCATTAAGCTCAGCGCGCAGGTTATTCAGTAATGCAAAAAAATCTTTTGCAGATTTTGGGCGCTCACTCCATTCTTTTAGTACCGCAATCACTAAACCCGTATTGGATGCATTGGATCCATTTAAAATATTAAAGCCATTAATATTAAACACATCAGCAATACCGGGAGTTTTTGCAAGCACGGCTTCGATTTCTGTAATGGCTGTTTCCGTACGGGAGAGGGAAGCGGCATCGGGTAATTGGACATGCATGAAAATCACGCCGCGATCTTCTGTAGGCAAAAAGCCTGTGGCTAAACGCGGATAAATGATGGCAAACAGCACAAAACTTGCAACGACGGCGAGTGCAACCAGCATGCGATGATTAACTAAAATCGATACTATCTTTACATAACGATCCCTTATTTTAATTAAAAAGTTTTGAAAAAATCGGATCATTTTCCCCGGCGGGGTTTCTTTGCGTAAAATTAATGCACACAGTGCTGGGCTTAAAGTCAGCGCGACTATGCCGGAGATAAACACGGTGCCTGAAATGGTCACGGCAAATTGCCGGTAGAGTTCTCCTTCAATGCCTGGAAAAAAAGCAATAGGAACGAATACGGCTAACAAGACTAAAGTCGTTGCGATAACCGGACCTGTAATTTCACGCATGGATTGGATTGCGGCATCTTGTGGCGTTAAATCCGTTTCTTTTAAAAGCCGAGACACATTTTCAACGACTACAATGGCATCATCTACAACGAGACCAATGGCTAGAATAAGTGCAAATAAGGTCAATGTATTGACCGAATACCCTAAGGCATAAAGGAAGGCAAATACCCCCACCAGTGAAACCGGAATAGCTAAAGTTGGAATAAGTGTGGCACGCCAGTCCCCTAAAAAGGCATAAGTCACAAAAACGACAATTCCAAAAGTCAGGAGCAAAGTCATAATGACTTCATGTACTGTAGTTTTAACAAATAAGGTCGTGTCATACGGCACTTTATAGTCTACATCGGGAGGAAATTCTTTACTGATACGTTCCATGGTGTCGCGCACATCCGTCACTACTTGAAGTGCATTGGCACCTGGGGTGAGGTAAATACCGATATTAGCCGCTGCAACGCCATTTAATTCGCCATAGGAGTTATAACTGCGCGAACCGAGCTCGACTTGCGCAATATTATGCAACCGGGTAATGCCACTGTTTTTATCGGTTTTAATGACGACCTGATTAAATTCCTCTACGGTATGCAATCTGCCTCGGGCGTGCAAAGAGTATTGGTAGGCAGAATCAATATGATTAGGCGGTCCACCGACTTGACCGATGGAAGCTTGGATATTTTGATCTGAAAGCGCATTAATCACATCTGTCGTAGTGATCCCTAAACTGCTCATGCGATCTGGGTCCATCCAAATGCGCATCGCATAATCTAAGGGGCCAAATATCGCGGCATTGCCCACCCCATGGATACGTTTCAAGTCATCGACCACATGGATACTGGCATAATTACTCAAATATAAAGGCGTCAAGGTTTTATCTGGCGAAACAATACTGATCACGGTTAAAAATGAAGCCGATTGTTTGCTCACACTGATCCCTATGCGTCGGACTAATTCAGGTAAACGCGCTTGTGCCAATTGCACCCGGTTTTGCACATTAATTACCGCAAGATCAGGATCACTGCCCACTTCAAACGAAACCGTTAAAAGATAATTGCCATTATTATCACTGGTGGATGACATATAAATCATATTCTCCACACCGTTGACTTGTTCTTCTAGGGGAATGGCGACCGTCTCTTCTATCACATCAGCGCTTGCGCCCGGGTAACTGGCTAAGACTTGTACTTGGGGTGGCGTAATGTCTGGAAATTGTTCCACCGAAATGCCTCTTATGGCAAGCGTACCGGCTAATAAAAATAAGGCCGAAATCACTATGGCAAAACGAGGACGTCTAATAAAAAATTCTGAGAAACTTGGGCTGCGCTGTATGGGGGAAGTGGAAGTAGGTTCTGGTTTCACATCACACCTTAGGCGCTGTGGTCTTGGTGACTAAGATACCGGGTGTGACTTTTTGCAGGCCTTGCACGATAAATTGGTCGCTAGCGCTTAATCCTTCCGTGATTTCGGTATAGCCATTTTGTGTCAGGCCTGTTTTAACATAGCGTTGCGCAACTTTATTGTCCGCATCAACAATGAGCAGATAATGACCTGTTTTATCGAATAATACGGCACCACTAGGCACCATCAATGCCGGATGTGCCGCCCCTTCTTGCAAAAGAACGGTAATAAACTGCCCAGGCAATAACAGTCCCTTTTTATTTTCAAATAAGGCATAAACAGCAATGGACCCCGTATCGGCATTAATATGATTATCAATAAATTCTATGGTACCGGGGGTGGGGTAATCGCTGCCATCAGCTAAGCGTAAGTAGGGGGTTAAATAGGCAGCAATATTACTCGCCGTGCGATTTTCTTTCGTTTCAAGACTAAGCCAATCATGCTCACTTAATGAAAAGACTGCACGTATAGGATCAATTTGCACGATGGTGGCCAATGCCGGCATGCCCGGAGCAATATAATCTCCGGGACTGACTGTGGCAACACCAATACGCCCGCCCATAGGCGCATGAATTTGCGTGTAACTTAAATCTAATTCTGCATTCGCCAAAGCCGCTTGGGCTGCTTTCACGTTGGCAAGTGCGGTGGAGTAATTAGATTCGGCTTGATCTTTAATCGCTTGCGCAACGACCTTTTTTTCTAATAGGACCCGCATGCGCTCTACATTTAACGTACGCTCCACTAAAATGGCTTCGCTACTTGCCAGATCGGCTTGTTTTTGCAATACGGTCGCTTGATATTGATCCGGCTCAATCACAAATAATAAATCACCGGCTTCTACCGTTTGTCCTTCATGAAAAGTTCTTTTTTGCAAATAGCCTGAGATCCGAGGCAAGAGCTCCACCGTATAAAGTGTCTGTATGGTGCCTGCATAAGAAGTTGTTTGGGTAATGTCTTTAAGTTGTGCGTGTTCTACGACCACGGATGGCGCAGGTGCAGGCGGCGTTCCAGATCCACAACTCGTCAACATGACGGTTAGAGATATGAGTATAAAGTGAAAATATTTTGTCATAAGAAAAAGTAATGGGTTTTAATTTACAGATATTATGCAATAATAGTACATGCTGCTGAATAAATATGATTATTTGGTGAAGCTCCAAGCGCTCATCGTGAGCAGCGTATATAAAAGGCTAATATTATGACCCCAATGCGGAATGTATACATAGTGGATGGTGCCCGGACACCTTTTCTTAAAGCACGTAGCCACGTCGGACCGTTTAGTAATTCCGATCTGGCGGTAGACTGTGCACGTAATTTATTAATGCGGCAGAATTTCTCGCGTGATGAAATTAATGAAGTGATTATCGGCTCGATGATAGGGCATCCTGCGGAGCCGAATGTCGCGCGCGTCATCGGATTGCGTTTAGGGATGGAAAAGATCCCCGCGTTTACCGTGCAGCGTAATTGCGCCTCGGGTTTGCAAGCGCTAGATACCGCAGCCAAATTGATTGCAAGTGGTGATCACGAATTAGTTTTGGCCGGGGGCACAGACGATATGAGCCGCAGTCCGATTATGTTTCCCAATGCTATGGCGAATTGGTTAGGAGATTTTACGAGCGCACGCACGCTGACTGCACGGCTTAAAGTCTTGACGCAATTTAGACCTTCATTTTTAGCGCCTATCATCGGAGTGATCCAAGGTTTAATGGATCCCACAGTCGGATTGTCTATGGGCCAAACGGCCGAAAATGTGGCTTATCTTTTTAATATCACTCGAGCAGAAATGGATGCTTTTGCCCTACGCAGTCAACAACGCAGCTTGTATGCGCAAACCCATAATTTATTCACTGAAATCGTCCCCATTTATGATAAAAAAGGACGTTGTTATCAGCTGGATGATGGCGTGCGTGCAGATACAAGTCTTGAGAAGCTTGCAAAACTTAAACCCTATTTTGATAAAATTTATGGCGCGGTCACGCCAGGCAATAGTGCACAAATCACCGATGGTGCAGCAGTATTGTTATTGGCCAGTGAAGCTGCGGTAAAAAAATATCAATTGCCCGTACTCGCCCGCATCATTGATACCCAGTGGTCAGCACTCTCGCCTGCGATTATGGGCTTAGGGCCAGCCCATTCGATAGTAAAATTGTTAACAAAGCATAAAATGGGCCTTAATGATATTCAATACTATGAAATCAATGAAGCGTTTGCCGCCCAAGTTTTGGGCTGTTATGCCGCTTGGCAAGATAAAGACTATTGCGTAAAAGAATTAGGCTTGAAAGAAGCTTTCGGCAAAATTAATACCGAAACGGTCAATGTGGATGGCGGTGCGATTGCATTAGGGCATCCTATAGGGGCATCAGGCGCGCGTATTGTGTTGCGTTTAGTGCATATCCTTGCGCGGGAAAAAGCGCGATACGGGGTTGCGAGTTTGTGCATAGGCGGCGGTCAAGGCGGCGCCATGCTTATTGAAAATATTAATTTATAGGACCATAAAATGGGTTACAAAAATTGGCAATTGCACATTGATGATCAAATCGCAACACTCGTTTTTGATCTTGAAAATAGCGGCGCGAATACGCTGTCTACCCCAGCCATGAAAGAGCTGGATGCCGCCTTAGATGAAATACTCAAAAAGGATACTTTGCCGCGCGCTTTAATCATTTCCTCTGCAAAAAAAGCAGGTTTTTGTATGGGGGCGGATATTAATGAATTTAGAGAGAGTACCGATCTGGCTTTATTAAAGCAACATGTCGAATTTGGCCAAACTGTGATGCAAAAAATAGCCGACCTTCCCTTTCCCAGTATTGCGTTAATTCATGGGTTTTGTTTAGGGGGTGGTTTAGAGTTAGCCTTAGCTTGTCGCTACCGTATTGGCCAATACGATGAAGTAGAAGCGCAATTAGGTTTACCCGAAGTACGTTTAGGTTTGTGTCCCGCTTGGGGCGGCACTGCGCGTTTACCGCAAGTGATCCACCCGTTACAAGCGTTGAACATGATGCTTACTGGGCGTACGGTTAAAAGTAAAGCCGCCAAGCGCCTAGGGTTGCTGGATGTCATCGTCCCTAAAAGACAAATGGTGCATGCCGCGCGTTATATTGCCCTGAATCCTTTACCCAAACGTAAATTCCAGGTGATGCAAAAGTTATGTCATATCGCACTCATTCGACGCTTGGCTGCAGTATTTGTAACCCGGCAAGTTAAAAAGCAAGCCACACCTGAGCATTATCCCGCACCGTTTATGATGATAGATGCTTGGAAATCGTATGGTGGCTTAGGTAAAGAAGCGTATACCCTAGAAGTGGATCAATTTATGGCGTTATTGAATACCGAAACGGCCAAAAATTTAATTCGTATTTTCTTCCTGCAAGAACAACTCAAAGCCTTAGGTAAAAAAGCAAGCGATCGCATCCAACATGTCCATGTGATAGGTGCGGGCACCATGGGCGGTGATATCGCCGCGTGGTGTGCGTTTAAAGGTTTGACCGTGAGTTTGCAAGATCGTACCGCAGAAGCGTTACAAAATGCGATGCGTCGGGCAAATGAATTGATGCAAACTCAATTTAAAAAAGATAAACGCAGCATAGAAGCGGTGATGGACAGGCTTATCCCTGATGTGAACGGCGAGGGTGTGGTACACGCTGATCTAATCATCGAAGCTATTTTTGAAAATTTAGCCCTGAAACAAGAAGTATTAGTCAGTGTTGCGCAGCGTAAAAAACCTGAGGCTATTATTGCCACCAATACCTCGAGTATTTCTTTGGATGATTTGAAAACCGCATTACCGGATCCCAATCAATTAGTCGGCATCCATTTCTTTAATCCCGTACCTAAAATGCAATTGGTAGAAGTGGTGCACACTGAAAATGTGGATAAGAATATGAGTGAACGTGCGCTAGGCTTTGTGCATCAAATTGGAAAATTACCACTCATTGTTAAAAATTGCCCAGGATTTTTAGTAAACCGAGTCATTGCGGCTTATTTATTAGAAGCTGCGCATCTACTAGATGAGGGGGTCTCTGTGACCCAATTAGACCACGCTGCGCTTGATTTTGGTATGGTCATGGGGCCTATTGCCATGATGGATCTCGTAGGATTAGATATTTGTGTTGAAGTGGTCAAAAATATCGACGGTGTGATCCCTAAAATTTTATCCGATAAAGTTGCAGCGGGCCATCTAGGTAAAAAGACGGGCGAGGGTTTTTATACCTATAAAAATGGCAAACTCCAGGCCCCAGTAGATACGACGGGTTCTAATTCTATGGGTCGGGACGCAATTTGTGATCGCTTAATGGGTGCACTAATCAACGAATGCGTGGCCTGTTTGGCAGAAGGTATCGTGGCTAGCCCTGAGGAATTGGATGCTGGAATCATTTTCGGTATGGGCTTTGCGCCCTTTAGAGGCGGCCCGATGGCGTATGCGAAAAGCCTAGGCTATGAACAAATCATTGAAAAATTAAAGGGTTATGAGAAAACCATCGGCCCGCGTTTTAAGCCTGCTGCGGGATGGACTGCATTAATTCCCTAGGGTTTTTGGCTCAGTCCTGCTAAAATAGCCCATGCTTAAAATATTCAACCAGTCCTTTTACCCCGAGATGAAAAGCTGGCCGACTTATCGTCGTCTATTGTCTTATCTTAAACGTTACTGGTATGTGTTTGCCATTGCGGTCGTGACCAGTGCGTTGTATTCCGGTCTTGATGCCGCGTTGATTCGGTTAATCCAACCCTTATTGGATGATGGCTTTGTGGCAAAAGATCCTAAAGTCATCGCCTTAATCCCCATAGTGCTACCAATATTTTTCTTCGCACGTGGCCTGATGAGCTTTATCTCAAATTACAGTTTATATTGGCTGGCACGTAAAGTCGTGGTGCAGATCCGCAAGGAAATTTTCACGCACTTATTAAAATTGCCTGCGCGTTACTATGATCATCATCCTGGCAGTGCGTTGCTCTCTAAGATTACTTATAATGCAGAACAAGTCGCAAAAGCTTGTACGGATGCGATTATTGATTCAGTGCGTAATTTTTTCTTAATTGTATTTTTATTAAGCGTGATGTTTTCGATCAGTTGGCGCTTATCACTCTGGTTTTTATTGTTAACACCGGTTGTTGCCATACTCTTTTCCGCTGCAAATAAATTATTTCGCCGTTATAGCCATAAAATTCAAGATAGTGTTGCAAGCTTAACCCATGTTGCGCAAGAAAATTTATTTGGTTATAAAATAGTACGTATTTTTGGTGCGCAAGAACTTGAGTATGCACGCTTTTGTGTCGCGGTCGAGCAAAATCGCGAACAAGAAATGAAGTTGGCACTGACAAAATCCGTAAGTGTCCCCTTAATTCAATTTGTGGCAGGTCTAGCGGTGGCTTTAACCTTGTTGATCGCGACACAAGAAGCCGAACACTATGCCTTATCTGCCGGTGGGTTTGCCAGTATTGTTGGCGCGATGATCGCGCTATTAAAACCGGTTAAGGAAATCACCTCGGTGAGTCATAAAGTACAACAAGGCATCGCTGCAGGGCAGAGTATTTTTGAGCTGTTAGATACCCCTACGGAAGATCAAGGGGGCAACCATTTGCTCGCACCTCTGCGCGGTGAAGTTGAATTTAAACAAGTGAATTTTAGTTACGATCCCTTGCAAGGTCCCACTTTAGTCGATATCAATTTTCATATCAAAGCGGGAGAAAATATTGCTTTGGTCGGTCATTCTGGCAGTGGTAAAAGTACATTAGCGCAATTATTGCCTAGACTTTATGATCACTATACGGGAAGTATTTTATTTGATGGCCAGGACATTAAAACCATCCAGTTGATGGACTTGCGCGATAACATTGCAATTGTATCGCAGCATGTCGTGCTGTTTAATGATACGGTTGCGCATAACGTTGCCCATGGTGATTTTCCCTATGATGAAACACGCGTCAGAGTAGCACTAAAACACGCTAATGCACTGGAGTTTGTCGAAGAATTATCTGCGGGGATACATACGTTTGTTGGTCAAGACGGCATGTTGCTTTCAGGCGGGCAGCGTCAGCGCTTAGCCATCGCGCGTGCATTGTATAAAAATGCGCCCATCCTAATTTTTGATGAAGCAACCAGTGCGCTGGATAATATTTCTGAGCGCTATATTCAACAAGCGATGCAAGATTTAATGCGTAATCGCACTACATTTATTATTGCTCACCGGTTATCCACCATAGAAAATGCTGATAAAATTATAGTAATGGACCAAGGAAAAATAGTCGAAATGGGCACACATCAAGAATTGTTAGAAAAAAATGGTGCCTACAGTCAATTGTACCAACTACAAATTAAGCAAGAAAATGCGGAAAATTTATAATAAATTTCTATATGCATGGTATGCTTATCCTTATTTGTTTATTTTATTATTACCATTCACTTTTATATACCGATGCATTATTTTCATCCGACGCAAGTTGTATGCATTAGGCCTATTTAAAACGTATCGCGCGCCGTGCCCCGTTATTGTCGTGGGCAATTTTATGGTGGGGGGGACAGGTAAAACACCTTTTGTCATTGCACTCGTGCAAACGCTAAAAAATAAGGGGTTTAAGCCCGGTGTGCTGACGCGTGGTTATGGCTCAGTTAAGTCGACGCAAAATATTTTTGTTACGCCTCTAAGTGCCCCACGTCTAGTTGGCGATGAAAGTGTATTGATAGCTCAAAAAACCCATGTGCCTATCGTTAAGAATAAAAACCGTGCAAAAGGGGCTGAATTACTCAAGGAACACTGTGATGTCATCATTAGTGATGATGGTTTACAGCATTATGCACTCCAAGCTGATATTAAAATTGCGTTAAAATCTAAAGCACAAGGGCTGCGCAACTTTTTTTGTTTGCCCGCAGGCCCATGGCGTGAACCTGAAAAGCGAATATCCAGTGTGGATTTTTATATTCAGCCCAAGACAGTGATAGACGAAATTGTCCCACTAGATAAAAATTGTGTTAGAAATACACTTGATTTGTCACACCTGCGTGATATAACCGTACATGCCGTGTGTGGGATCGCAGCACCGTGGCGATTTTTTGCTATGCTTAATGCTTTGGGAGTTAATACTGTCAATCATGCTTATCCTGATCATTATGCATTAAATCAAAACGATCTTACTTTTCCGAAGAATGAAATAGTATTGATTACTGAAAAAGATGCCGTAAAATGTCAAGATTATAATTTACCTAATGTATGGGTGGTTAAGATCAGTATTAAACTTGACGATGCGTTCTGCTTACAACTACTCAATAAACTAGCACGCCTAAAGGTTAACTATGAAAAATAAATTACTGGAAATTATTGTTTGTCCGCGTTGTAAAGGATCTCTTTTTTACGATAAAAAGCAAGAGAAATTAATCTGTGAGTCTGAAGGGTTAATTTATCCCATTAAAGACGGGATCCCGATATTGCTAGAATCAGAAGCTGAGATTAAAGAATAATACGTTCTACCTAGCGCGTAAATCTGTTACCATCAGGTATGGTCAAGCGCAACTTATATACACATTTTTCTGATTGTTTGCGTATTCACGCGCAGCATACACCGCATGCGATTGCTTGTAGTTTTCTGACTAAAAATGTGCAGTGTGCGCAGGATATCACCTATCAGCAGTTGGATTCTTCTGCCAGAATAATCGCAGCACGGTTACAAAGCAATCAAGTCATGCGTGGAGATCGGGTGATTTTACTCTATCAACCGGGATTAGCTCTCTTGCAAGCTTTATTTGCCTGTTTTTATGCAGGGGTCGTCGCAGTGCCCATGCAGCCTACGCAAGGTTTAGCTTTACGGCAGCGTTTGATTCAAGTGATAAAAGATTGTAAACCTCATTGCATACTACTTGATAAAAAAAATTATGATTTATTACACACGCAATTTGGTAAAGCAATTGATCTTAATCTTTGTGTGTTAACAGATGAAGCGGTTCAACCCGAAGCCCATGACTATCAAGTCTTACAGGGTAAGCCCGATGATCTTGCGATTTTACAATATACCTCTGGCACTACAGGTAATCCTAAAGGCGTGATGATTAAGCATAGTCATCTTTTAGCCAATGCTTATAACATTACTCAAGTCTTTGGCGATCGCACGCATGATGTCGGTGTGAATTGGTTGCCGCCTTATCATGACATGGGTTTAATGGGCGCACTATTGCATGGTTTTTATATTGGCAAACGTACAGTATTGTTATCCCCATTGCAATTTTTAGAAAATCCTTTGCTTTGGTTACAAGCCATCAGTACTTTTCAAGGGACTATCAGTGGCGGGCCTAATTTTGCTTACCGTTATTGTGTGGAAAAAATTACGACGATCCCTAAGGATCTAAATTTACGTTCCTGGGAAGTGGCGTTTAATGGGGCTGAAAAAATACACAACGATACCCTGGAGGCCTTTAGTGAAAAATTTGCTAGTGCAGGTTTTAATCCTAATGCATTTTTGCCTTGTTATGGTTTGGCCGAGGCGACTTTATTGGTTGCAGGAAGGAGACGAGGGCAGGGGGCACGTGTGCTCGCTGTGGATAAATTAGCATTACAACATCAACAAGTAAGATGTGACACTCTGCTTACAAAGAAAAATATCGTGAGCTGTGGTGTGCCGATAACCCCGGTGAAAATTGTTAATTCGATTACGCGTGAAAATAGTTTACCTCAAGAAGTCGGTGAGATTTGGCTAAGTGGAGATAATGTCGCAGCAGGCTACTGGCAAGAACCGGCTAAGACAAAAAATAGTTTCAATGCTGCAATTAATGGTGAATCGCCGCAACGTTATTTACGCACGGGTGATTTGGGATTTATTTATAATCATGAATTATACGTAGTGGGCCGTATGAAGGAGATGATCATTATCCGTGGGTGCAATTATTATCCTGAAGACATTGAGCAAACGGTTTGTGATTTTCTTCCTGAATTGTCGGGTAAAGTCGTATGTTTTGGTATCGATAACGTTCATCAAGAGCAACTGGTTTTGATTATGCGCACGCCTAAGGGTGAAGTATCCCAGTATAAAGCGGTATTGCAAAACATTGCGGCAAAAATATATCAAACCCATCAGATTATGCCTAATACGATAGCACTGGTGCGTGCGAGTGATATTCAAAAAACACGTAGTGGTAAATTAAAACGATTAGCATGCCGGCAAAATTTTATGGATCAAACCCTGACTATTGTGCTGCAACAAGAATTTACTGATCCATGCAATGTATTGCAGACTGTAGATTTTAAATCATTAAATTTCACTGATGAAAAAACGATAGCGCAATGGCTGCAAACAGTAGTTGCGCAGGCTTTAGGGCGGCCTAATGCTGAAATTTCATGCACACAACCTTTGGCGTCTTATGGTCTTGATTCTTTAACCGCCGTAACATTGGCTACTCATTTAAGTGAGCAGTTTAATACTGACTTGTCGGCTTTACTGTTTTTTGAATATCCGACCATAAAAGCATTAGCACAGTATTTATCGCAGTCCTCACAGAGATGCAAAAATCCTATACGTCACATTTCATCTGAATTTGAACCCATTGCCATCATTGGTATGGCTTGTCGCTTCCCAGGTCATGCCGATACACCGGATGCTTTTTGGGAATTATTACTTACTAGTAAAAATCTTATCCTTAATAATCCCCGGAAAAACAGTGCAGCAGGGCCTTTAAATAAGGGCGGCTATTTAAAAGCGATAGATCTTTTTGCTGCGGAGTTTTTTTCCATTCCCCCACAAGAAGCTAATTTAATGGACCCGCAACAACGTCTATTACTAGAATTAGCTTGGCATGCCTTAGAGCATGCGGGTATTGACCCATTAAGTTTATGTCACTCACGTACCGGTGTTTACATCGGAATGAGTCAAAACGATTATCAGCAGTTACTTTATGCGGAACAGGAAAATCTTGTTACGAGCGCCTATTTAGCAACAGGGAATGCCATGAGCGCTGCAAGTGGCCGTATCTCATACCAATTCGGTCTGCAAGGTCCTAGTATGACTATAGATACGGCATGCTCTTCTTCATTGGTTGCGATAGATATTGCCTGTGGCCATCTCCAGCAGGGACAATGTGATCTTGCCCTGGTAGGAGCAGCCAATCTAATTTTACACCCGCACCTGACCCAAACCTTAGCTGCTGCACAAATTTTATCTAAAAGCGGTCGATGCAAAGTATTTGATGCCCAAGCAGAAGGCTATGTACGCAGTGAAGGGGCAGGTATGATCATTTTAAAGTCTTTAGCCAAAGCTCAAAGTGATGGCGATCATATTTTAGCCATTATTCGCTCGAGTACTGTCAATCAAGACGGTCGCAGTCAAGGATTAATGGCACCTAATCCGACTGCGCAAATCCAACTCACACAAGAAAATTTACACAAAGCAGGTCTATGTGCGAATGATTTAGATTATATAGAAGCCCATGGTACCGGCACGGTGCTGGGCGACCCACTGGAAATTAATGCCTTGGCGATGAGTTTTGCAAATACAAATCGCAAGCAACCTTTATTTATTGGTTCAGTGAAAAGTCAGATGGGACATTTAGAAGCAGCAGCCGGCATGGCAAGTCTTTTTAAAACGGTGCTTGCGATAAAAGCAAAGATGTTCCCTGCTCAAAAGCATTTGGAGACCTTGAATCCCTTATTAAAATTATCAGACATTCCTGCGGAAATACCCACAAAAGCCACACCCTGGTTAACCTCAGGTGAGCCTAGACGCGCTGCCATTAATGCGTTCGGATTTACCGGTACCAATGCACAACTCATTATTGAAGAAGCAAA
>Ga0206861_1001_pt1 | contig 167624 bp, 133 predicted proteins | sample Alteio_BWOrgCont_45_FD_152617 | JGI IMG/M metagenome (GOLD analysis project Ga0206861, IMG submission 152617) | Enriched cells from forest soil in Barre Woods Harvard Forest LTER site, Petersham, Massachusetts, United States -... | ecosystem: Environmental > Terrestrial > Soil > Temperate forest... | reverse complement strand
TACGGCACGTGGGCAGAAAGGCGCCTTACATGCATCGATAACACTGGAATGGTTAATATCTACTTTTTTTTCAACCAAATAATTTATAACTTCTTTCGAAGCGCCATTCATAATAGCAACGGCCAAGGGTGTACGCCCGCTTATCGTCAATTGATTAACATCAGCACCAGCGTCCACTAATGCTTTAATTATATTCAGCTGATCTGAGTGCGGACTGTTTGTAACAGCAACTACCAAAGCAGACTTTCCATAAGCATCTTCAGCCTCCTTTGGATTTGCGCCCTCCTGCAGTGCCTTTTTCACCCCCGCAAGAGAGTTATATTGTATGTTTGACATTAAAGTAACATTTTGCAGTTGACGATTATTGGAAGAGTAAGTATTACCCATATTTATTCCCCTATTTATTATTGATTTTATATCCTTGCACAAATATATACTATAGTCAATCATACAACTCATATATATCTAAATTCTCCAATTGCAAAACGAGTACAAGACTTAAAAGACACCCATTTTTCCTTTTATAATTTATGGATGTCTATGATTTTCTGATAATCCAGTTTCACAGGCATTACAGACAAAAAATCAGGCGGCTTTTACTCAATTACTGCAGGTGATTTCCGATGTTGATCCCAGTCATAGCACTATTAAGACAAATTACCTGTCGACTGCGAAAACTAAGGATTAGTTTATCTGCTAACCCTATTGTGATAACATGCTTATATTCAAACAAAATAGGATAAGAATTATGTTGGTCTATCGCTTAAATTATATGCTTATTTCTGCCCTCCTTGGGTTTACGTTAAACGCTGCGGCCAACGCTGCGATTAATATTGAAAATTGTGAACAATTACAAAGCATTGGCAACAACCCTGCGATGCCTTTAGACGGTGAATATTACCAGAGTAATGATATTGATTGTGCTGCGATCCCCAATTTTGCGCCGATTGGATCACATGCAACACCTTTTACGGGATATTACAATGGTCAAGGCAATTCCATTATTAACTTAAGGATCCACTCTACCGATCTTGACCCGTCATATGATGAGTATGTAGGCTTGTTTCGTTACCTTAGCTACGCGACTATAGAAAACATTCAGTTTAACAGCTACACAGTTACTTCAACTGCATATGAGGGGTCTATAGTCGGTGCTTTGGCGGGAATGGCATCACATTCTACGATACACAATATTCATGGCGGACCAGGGATTGTTTACAATGAGATCCTTGGAACGATGCCGGTACCGGGCCAAACTGGCGGATTGCTGGGCTACTTAGTATTGAGTGAGCTAAAAGACAGTAGTTCAGATGCAAATGTCACAGGCATGGGTAACGTGGGTGGGTTAGTAGGAAATGGTTATTCTGTAAATATCAGCAATAATCATGCAAGCGGCGATGTTACTGCCACACCCGACCCCTCAAACAGCTCCTACGGTTCAGCAGGCGGTCTAATTGGTAATCTGGATTTTTCAAGTTTGGACAATAGCTCTGCTACAGGAGATGTGGTATCGCTAGATACTAGGGCTGTGGGGGCTGGAGGATTAATTGGTAGAATTGATGGTCAAATGGGTTATTCTGCAGTCACACAATGTTATGCCTCTGGAAATGTTTCAGGTACGAATTTTGTAGGGGGTCTTTTTGGATTCTCTGGGGTAATTGTACGCGATAGTTATGCAACAGGTCATGTTTCAGGTGCAACAAAAGTAGGTGGGCTCATAGGTTACGCAGCTTATAACAGTATTACAAATACTTATGCAACCGGCAGGGTTATTGGGACAGCTGTTGACAAGTCTACTGTGGGCGGTTTGATCGGTTCCAACGACTGGGCTATTGCTATCGACGCAAGTTATTGGGATATGGACACTACAGGACAACAAAACTCTCGAGGCGGTGAAGGGCGTACAACTAAGCAAATGCAATTAATCGAGTACGATCCAGTGAACTACCCCATCTACGTAGGCTGGACTGATAGGGAATGGACATTTAAACAAGGATACTATCCGGTTTTAAAATAGTGATGTCATGGGGTCAGGCTTGACATTTGACATTTCTTTTAGAAAATTTATCTAAAAATTTAGCACAAAATGTTAAATGTCAAGCCTGACCCATTTATAAAATCATCCTTATAAATTTTTAATAATTTCCATCATCATATGCAGAGGTATCACCTCAATATTTTTAGCATAATGAAAACGCTCTTGCCCAGGATAAACAATATAACCTTGTTTAATATCAAGCGCCTCACATGCATTATAAAATCCTTTTGAAAGAGAGGGCGTGAGTGATCGCTTCACTTCTATAGCAATACGGTGTTGAGATGAAAGTTCAAAAATAAGATCAATTTCTGCTTGACTACTAGATTCATAAAAAAATGGTATCGCTCGTTTAGGCGCAACAGACAATAAATTTTCTATCACAAATCCTTCAAAGCTTTTACCGACTACAGGATGACCAAGTAGTTCATCGAGCGTTTTAATATTCAGCAATGCATGAACCAAGCCACTATCCCTAATAAAATATTTAGGTCGTTTCACCAAACGTTTACCAATATTGCCTGACCAGGGCTGCAATGGGCGGATTAAAAATAAATCGACTAAAAGATCAATATAACGTGCGATGGTAGGAGGGCTGACGCCAATACCTGCGGCAATGCTGGCTTTATCAATCACTTGCCCTTGTAAGTGTGCGAGCATTGTCCAAAAACGACGTAAAGTTTCAGCAGGGACTCTGGGACCCAAATTGGGAATATCCCTCTCTAAATAACTGGTAATAAAATTTTCTCGCCAGATAAAACTTGTCGTATCAGAGGCCGCGAGCAAACTTTCTGGAAAGCCTCCGCGAAGCCATAAGGTGTTTGAATCGTTGTTTGGCGAATACTCAAGTGTATTGACAATACCTAAATCGACATAGGACACACGGCCAGCAAGACTTTCTGAAACTCCTTGAACAATATCTAATGAAGCTGAGACTAGAAGTAAAAACTGTCCTGTTTTTTCACCCGCAAATCGACGCTCGTCAATGACCGCGCGCAAAACAGGAAATAGTGTTGGGACTCGCTGAATTTCATCAATAATAATTAATTTACCCGGTTTTTTTAGAAAAATTTCGGGCTCGCCTACCCTTGCCAAATCAGAGGGGCGTTCTAAATCAAGGTAAATAGTTTCATGTGGCCATTCTCTAGCAATTTCACGCGCAAGTGTAGCTTTCCCTACTTGCCTAGGACCCAAAAGGGCTACGGCAGGGGAGTGGTGTAATTGTTCCAGAATGATTGATTGAGATAGCCTTGTTATCATATTGCAATAATAACATATTATATTATTATTGCAAGGTTAGCGGGCGCGACCGACAGTGGCTCTAAGCCTTGAGATGATTTTTTATTCATAATCATATCCTGCTGCTTTGCTGAAATAAAAAAGAAGCGGACTGATGTAAATATTCAAGCACTTGACATACAGGGTGTTAACTGTCTTGCTTTTTTAAAAGAAACTGGTATCTTATATGGTTTCTAACTTAAATGAGCCAGGATCTTGCGTAAGAATACAATGCATCAAAAAGGAAAGGACGCTGCCTATAAGGGCTGTTATTACCCTCTAGGGCCACAGTTAGCCGATTTGCAAAAAAAAGGCTATACACCCGAAGATGCCGAGAAGTATATAGCAGGTTTTCAGGCGTTTAGAGGCACCGACGCGCAGCAAGAACAACGTTTAATGGATACCGCCTTAAAGGCTGATAAGAAGTTCGGCCGCCTAACCACCGATAGGAACGAGTTAGCGAAACGTTACAAAAATTGGGATTCTAAGCTGCTGGATATCTATATCTCTCAGGTCCCTACTTATAAGCCCACCACTCCAGATACAGAACAAGTGATGCGACAAAAGGCCAATATCTTAATAAAAAATGTTAAAGCGAGCATTGCCTTGGGTTGTATTGTTAAGTTTGGACACTTAAAAACCAAGTATGAAATAGATAAAAAAGAAAACAAAATATTGCAAAAGCAGTTAATAGCGCTACTGGTGAGTAGCCCAGCCAATGAGCCCAGCACTTACTTTTTAAATCGTTATAAGAAAAAATCCGCTGCAAAAAATAAGCCTGATCCAGCAACATTAAATACTTGTCCGGAATATACGATTTTTTTAGAAAAATACCTTCATTTACTTAACCAAATCGCTGATTATGCGGATGACCCTGATGTGTATGTCAAATTTACGCAATTAAAAAATCACGTGCAACAAGAATATAGTTTGCAAAAAAAAGAAAAGAAGCTAGAACAAAAAGCCAATATCCAGTTTCAATCCGCAACGCCTTTAACGCCGGAAAAACCAGGTGTTCATGAGATTCAACAAGATATAAAAACTCCAAGCTACGAAATTGTTGAAGAAAAAATTATTCCACAACCCACCACTAAAAAACTGCGTAAAGATAATTTTGATCCTCTAGCCAAAGTGCAAGCAGATTATCAAGCACTCAAAGGTAAAGAATTATCCATGGCGGATTGCTTATTTAATTTTGCCTTTTCACTGAGTGATTTTATTACGCATCATTGTCAATTGTTAGAAAATGAGCGCATGCAATATTTGGTTTATTTATATTGCACCATTATCCAACTGCGTGATAAATATAAAACACCCGATGAGAAAAATAAGACACAAAATTTAGCAAATGAAGTCATTAGCGCCGTTCAAAGCAATATCGCTCAAAAAAATCTCAGCTATTATTCAGCAGGGAGCACTTATCGTCACCTTCCATCTTGGTATATGGAAAGTCATAAACGCATTGAACGGGTGGAGAAAGCGCTCAATGACTTTAGACCGATTATCGAGAAGAAAGGATCTGAACCCACTAAGAATTTAGATATTTTATTGCAGCTAGGGTTGCATACAAAACAGTATTTAGAAAAATTATCTTCAACCACCCATAAAAAATATGACACTTTAGGCGATAAATCTAAAGGCATTGACGAAGACGATAATCTTGTTACAAATGACACAAAACAAGCCATTTGCGAAGTTCTGGGCGCGATGATGGCTGCTGTCGATAAAGTTTTACACAATATAACAAATAATCAATTGGGAAAAATATTTTGCGCATTCAGACCCCCGACTCATCACGCAACACATGATCACGCACTGGGATTTTGTTTGGTGAACACCGTCATTGCCGCTGCTATTCGATTAATGAAAAATGGTTTTAAAGTGATGATTGTTGATTTTGATATTCATCATGGTGATGGTAACTATGAGCAACTCAAAAAAATACATGATGAATATGCACATTTGTATAGGCTCATTGATGTTTATATCGAGGCAAAATATTCCCCCTTTATTCAAAATCAGCCTAAAGCAGCAGAAGCGAAATTTAGCAATAACATCAGCCTGAATGAAATGAAAAAAAATTTTAGCGGTGAAGATTTGCTAAACAAAATAAAGAAAGCGGTACAAAAGTTTAACTTTGAACCCGATGTTGTTTTAGTTTGCGCAGGTTTTGATGGACTCTCGAATGAAGGATTTTCCGGTGGTTTAATACCGCAAAATTATTACGAGATAGGCGCATACCTTGCAAGTTTATCTAAACAAATGATTAGTTTTCTTGAAGGGGGATACCAAGAGGATCTCGCGCAATCTACAGTCTATTACTGTTTAGGAACAGGAGGGTTACTACCTAAAAATTTACCGTCCAGAGTAAATAACGCGACATTGGAACAAATTTCTCAAATGCTGGAAGGTGTCTATGATCAAGTGCGGGGAAATGGGGTCAGGCTTAACATTTAACATCTATCAAAATTGAAATGTTAAATGTTAAGCCTGACCCCATATTTACTTACCGCTTTTTTTCAATTGAGGTGTTTGAGAGTTTTGGCTATTGGTACGATTTTTTAGTGTAAACTCTTCTAATACAGCTTGCAATGATACTTCGCTTGCCTGAATTGATAAAGATTTTATACCAGAAGACGTGCTACTACTTCCATTATTAATCCCTATATAACCACCATCTGCAAATTGTCGCGGACCGTTAAATAATTCGGGTGAGGTTGTTTGTGTAAACCCAATCTTGAGTAATAACAATTTAAGCTGTTCGATACCTTGCTTCTGATCCTGATTATCTGTGCTAAATACCCACTTACCAACAGGTGCAGGGTTTACGTATGACAGTACAAATGAAGGTAACGGTATTTGATATGATTCTTGCAATGTATACCCCAAAATGTTCCCACGAAGTATATTCAAAGAGACATCTGGAGAGGCATTTATACGTAGGGTTACGCGGGAAATATGGGTTTCTATGGGGGCTACAACTTGGTATCCCTTCCAATCCAAATGTTCAGTTTCTTGGCGAAGAGAAAATTGGAGCCCTTTGCCAATCTTATGAGCTATGTCAATTGCAGAGTCCCGTGATTTAAGATTCGTTCTATCATAAGAAATGAAAATATTCAGGGTGCCTTCCGGTGCCGTATCGGTAGCTGGCAAAAATTGATATGAAATAGGGAATGTTGTGTTATCAGGCCCTTGATTCCAGTTTTGTGCGTTTATTATGTATTTCAGTGGCTCAATAATAGAGTCCAAAGGATCGGCAATGTCGTTTGATTCAGTAATCCCATCCCACATGATTTTCCTCCATTACCTTAATTTCGTAGGCTCATTCTATCAAGGCATCTTTAATGATTCAAGAAAGTAATGGGATCAGTTTAATGGGTCAGGCTTAACATTTTAACATTATAGATGAGCGCCGAAATGTTAAAATGTTAACCCCGTCATGACCCCGTCACTTTATTTTATTGTATTGACAAATAATCACCTTTAGTTTAAGTTGATAACTTATATTTAGAGGAGTCGCAGATGCCCGAACCATTGATAAACAGCTCATATGTCCCTGCAGCGGTACCACTATTCGATTTGATGAGTGAAGAAGAGGCTAGAGGTCGTCTACACTTTGCTGATTTAGTGGTGCAAGGGGTTGTTAATTTGCAAGCCTTGCTGCGCTTATCTCCCAATAAACGACAAGCACTGCAATCGATCGGCTCACATCCAGCGGTTGAACATGATTTTATTGTTTTATTACTAAATGATCTTCGTACGGCAACAGACGAACGCTGCAAAGCTTATGTTGATACTGTTGAGACTTACCTTCCCGCTATTTTTAAAACTTATTCAGAAAAACGAGCCTTGTTGCTATTTTTCTTATTGGAAACAACAATACCGCTGGTCAATAATATCACTCGGTCAATGGGTGTCACACGCGAATTAATTGTACCTTATTTAACATTAGAAACAATAATTCAAAAGGGCGTACTGCGTTGGCAAGATTTTTATTCATTATCTCGCGATCAACAAATTATTTTAATGTTTTTTTTAAAGCATGGTGGCTATCAAGATGAAAAAGATGATGCTTTTATAAAAAAAATCTATCGCACACTTTGTGATCCCAGTACCCAAGACCGTATTCCAGCGCTGCTTGAAGATTGTTATTGGCTTCAAGGCCAAGCTGCAGCTTATTTAATCGTCGATCTGAAATCTCTCGAGAGTGACTCTGCTTTGCTTGATCAATTTATCCAACGCGTTGACGCTATCATTATTAAAAATATGCGCACGCATGTTGATCGTATTCTTGAGCAGCTCATGAATATTTTTCTAACTCAGCCTTATGGTTATGCTAATGCAGTGATTGCACGCTGCCCTGCAATAAGCATCAATGAAAGCATTTTGTTATGGAAGTCTTCTACAATTAATGATATAAAACTTCGAAGTTTATATTATTTTAAAGTCCACTCCATTAATCAGATGATTGATGAAGCAAAGAAGGGGATGCAAGGCAAAGCATCACAACAAACATCAAATCGCGCTTTAGCATTGCAAATCATTCTTGCGCAGAATATTAACTTTACTAATACAGCTGAAATTGATTTTATGTTGCAAAAATTTCCGCAGGATAAAGAGCGTTTAATTATTTTTCTCATTAAAGCCAATTTATTTAATCCTGCATGTGAGTATATGATCGCAGCATTTGATTCAGAACCTGGTTTTTTAGAAGCGATCGGCGACCTTAGTGTTTCGCAGCGCAATGAATGGATAACACGTGTCATCCTTGCTGCCAATGATACAACGCAGCTACCAGATAATCGCCCACGCATGGATTTTATATTAGGAAAAGAAATGCTTAATTATATGACTGCAGTTCATTTTCAGGCGCTTTTTGCAAATAACACTATCTTTTCTCAACTCATTACGCCTACCTATTTAATTAAACTAGATAATGAAAAAATTTATTTGTTATTTGATCATCTTGATAAAAACAATCAATTAACTCCACTTTTTCTTTCTCATTTAAGAAATTGTTTATATAAAAATATTTTGGTATTAAAAAATGGCTTAAGCCAAGCAGAAAATTTAACGGTGTTTGCGCAAAACAATCAGGCTAAGAAAATATTAGAACGACAAAGCTCTTCTGAAGCAGGAGTTTTTTATCAGCTTGCGAGAGAATCTAATAAAACTGCTCTGGTGGATTATGCGAAAAAATTTCATACGCCTAGTTCAATGAGCATGTGAGATGTGATGGGGGGGTACCATCGGAGTTGTATTTATAAGTAGTTAAAGATATCATTGAGCAATTATTGTATAAATCTGTTGCCATTTTATAAACTTCTGTAAAATAAAATTTCGCTTTTTTATAGCCTAGTTTAATGAGCACTTGACGCAGGGGGGCGCTTCATTCATGAATTAACTCAATGTGCACATTACCCCAAAAATCATCATCTTAATAATTTCCCGCATGCAAAGTTTTGTATTTTAATTGCGGGTTGATGGTGATGGTAATATTTTCAGGAATGAGTTTATTTTCAAGGACGATGCTTTTTCCAGGAATAAAGCGCGGTTCTGAAGTTCAAATAAGGTGGTGTTTTCTTGCTTTGGCATAAAAAATAGTCCTTAAAATATTATTAATGTAGCTTACTATTTCGCGGTATAGCTGTCAAGATCTTACCTAGAGACAGAAGTAAGTTCCAGCACAGGCATATTTTATATCAAAAGCTGAAAAGATCACGGGCCTTATTGAATGCACCAAAATGGTATCAAAAATCACTGTAGGTGGACTTATTGGTAGAACTTCTTCAACGATAATCACCAATACTTATGCTGCAACAAAAGTCACTGGCGCAATTTATGCTGGTGGCTTAGTAGGATATGGTACCAATACAACTACCAATAGTTACTGGGATAGGGATATTTCTGGTCAACCTTATTCTGTAGGTGGGGTATCTAAAACCACGGAACAAATGTATCAACAAGCCACTTATGTCAATTGGAACTTCGCTAATACCTGGGAAATAAGCAACGGCGTTGATTATCCTCATTTGCAATGGGAAAAAAATAATTAGGAAAAGAAAGAGCGACCATATTTTAATATTGTCGTTCTTTTCTGGTTATTTTTATTTCCAAATAATAGCAGTAAAAGTTCACGTAGGATCTCCTTATTACCATTAGCCAAATCGAAAGATTGGTGTATAAAAATTTCTAACATAATTAATTACAGCTCACAATCAGTTAAAAAATCTTAGAATGACTACCTATCGCCATTAAAACGATTCTCTTTCTATCGATCTGCTTGATATAAAGCAACAAATCATCTGGCTTTAAATGCAGTTCGCGGATACCTTTATGATTGTTAGTTAATTCATGGTCAAGATATTTGGCGGGGATAGGGCGTTCATGAACGAGTATATCAACAACTTTTCTCAGCTCTTCTAATACTGATTTATTATGCTTATATTTTTTGAGACATTTTTTAAATGTTTTTGTTTGAGACAGCTCGAGCATTATAATAAGTCATCAATCTGTTGGTTAAATTCAGCTAAAGTGAGGGATTCGACATTATTAAACTTGACGTCTTCTATGGCATCGCTTAACAAGCCATTGCCTTTTTGGGGGACAGAGTTCATCAGCGCTAGACGAGCATAGGAGCTCACAGACAAGCCCATGTGATGCGCTCTATCTTTAATAGAGTCATTCAACTCTTTGTCTACAGTAATTTGGATTTTATAGCTCATAATCTCTCCGATTCATTATGATTCATTATGATTCATTATGATTCATTATAAATCATTTTAAGTCATATTTCAATAGCCCGGCGGCTATGCCAAATTTGTGTCAAAACAGGGCTGCATAAGGCGTTTTAACGCTGTTTTAGGCGGTTTTAATAGAAGAAGAAAGACCACAAGGCATTGATTTATAAAGAACCCTATTCACCATCCCAAGTCTTGAAAACCGTTGAAGTATACTCTACTTCCCAGGGTTCGAATCCCTGTCTCTCCGAAAGATGATTAAAATTAATAAGTTACAAGGTTCTTGTTAACTTACCCAAGTCGAAAAAATATCCTCAAAAAGTACACTGTCACGAAATTGTAACCTGTTTTCAACTGACTTTGATATTTCTTCTTTTTTTCTATGTTTTTGAAGGAAGCGATGATGTGTTTTTGAAATGCTTAATCAAATTATTAGTCTTATTTCATTACCTTTAGCAATTGCAGTTGTGACTGCATCTTGGGCAATATATCAGCAAATCCAAAGTAGATAGGAAAAGAATTCAAAATTTTATCTTGAAAAATATATTGAGGCTTCTAGTTATATTTTAAAGCATTTAAAATCAGATACACCCACAAGACGAATGGCTTGGATTTCCGCGCAACGCATGGCGGAAAAAATGTACATTTTAAAAGATAAAATAACAGAAGAACTTGATAAAGAATTTCTTAAGATCTATATGAGAAATTTTGCGCATGAATTAAATGTTTATTTTTTAAAACCCTGGTCTTATTTTTTCTGGACTGAAAATGCCATAGATCTGGAGGATGCTTTAAAAAGATCAGGGCATGGAAAATTGGAGATTCATTCAATGCCAAAAAGGATTGAAATAAAATTCATTTTGAAAATCACAACTGATTACTTCTAATTCATGGTTTTCAAAGTGGGCAAATCTTTTATCGCGCCATTTTTTCAATGGAGTAACAATATCGCTTATTTCATCTAGTGCATTTTGCAATTGGCTACATTTAATTAAATTATTATATTGATCTTTGCTAATTATATCTTTAATCACTGATTTGATATATTTTTTTATGTCTTTAGGAAGTTTAATCCCATCAGTTACAATTGATCTAAATCCTTGGTATTGCATCCAGCCTAAAAATGAATTCTCTCTTATTGAAGGAAAGTCTTTGAAAATATATGCAATGTCTGACCAAATTTTTGCTTGCCGAATGCAATTGTCTATCTCACCTGCCAAAAGTCCCCATTGATTTTGCTTGTTTTTTCTAAAAATCAAATTTTAATATTGGACATTTCTTGCATAAGCTCTGTCAATTGTTCAGGTTCCTGGACCTCTTTAATAGCGATCCCTTTAATGCTAGGTCTAACAATTGCAGGCACACCTCGAATGCTTTGATGAGAAATTTCTATAAATTTGAATCCTGCATTTTGAATAGTTTTTTCTGTTTCACGAGTCAAATGGCAGCCGCAAGCAATTATTTTCCAAATTGGCTCCAAACGATGCTGCCATTTTAATCGAGCCAATCTATTGTTAGCTGCGACATGTTCAATGAAAATAAATTTACCTTGAGGTTTTAATATTCGTTTAACCTCAGATAATACTTTTTCAATATCGAGCACACTGCATAACACTAAAGTGCTCACGATATGATCGCAGCTATTATCTGGCAGGGGAATTGATTCAGCTGTCGTCGCAATGACTTTAATATTTTTGTTGTGACCATGATCAGATAGTATTTTTTCTTCAAGTTTTATGCGCATCGTTTTATCTGGTTCAAGTAAATAGAGTTCTGAGACAGTGTTAGGATAAAATGCTAAATTTAATCCCGAACCTGCACCAATTTCTAGTACAGTGCCTGAAGTAGAATTGAGTAATTCAGCGCGCCATTCTTGTAAACAACGCACTTCTGCATTATGCATCGCCTTATCATATATGTTTGCCATTAGATAGGGGAAGATTCGTATACTAAAATTAAATTTTTCCATCTATATTGCTGCCTTATGGATTTAATGAATAGTGATGGGGCTTGACATTTGACATTTGACATTTCGCTTCGGTTCATGAATGCATAAATCCAACTTTAAAAAGTCCAATGTCGACCCCGTTACAAAGATATCAAACCCAAGGTTGTTCATCAACAAGCAAGTCACTATCAATTCCACCAGTTTGCTCGGTAGATTTTGGCTCTAGTAATAAAACATGCGCTTCTTCATCTGCCATGGGTTTATGTTCAACCCCTTTAGGAACAATATAAAACTCACCTTCGTTTACTGTAATCACCCCGTCTCTAAGCTCAATTTTTAACGTGCCTTTTATGACCAAAAATAATTCATCCTCATTGGCATGACTATGCCACATGAATTCACCGTTAAATTTTGCTAGCTTAACGTATTGTCCATTAAGTTCACCCACAATTCGTGGTGCCCAATATTCATTAAAAAGGTTAAATTTTTCAGCTAAGTTTACTTTTTTCATTTAAGCCCCTGTGGTTTTTTCCAGCTTTGAATTTCAATGATATTTTCTTCGGGATCTTCGCAATAAACGAAAGTAAGCAGCCCTACGCCAGGAACATTGTTTTGGGTAATTTTGCCCAGCAAACTACCGTGATGCGCGAGTACTTTTTCTACAATGGTAGCTACATTATCAACCGTAAAAGCAATATGACCAAAGCCTTTTCGATTGGCAACAGAAGGTGGCTTTTCTTCCATTTTAGAATAAGAATAAATTTCTAATGTTGGACCTGTATTGCCGTGACCCGGGAGTCTTAAATGCACCCCTTCAAGCTGCGCATTAGCAACACCCGTTCCTTCTTCAAGCCATTTACCAGATTGTGAACGCTGTGGAGGAACCTCTATACATGAAAATACATTTTTGTAAAAAGAAGCCAAAAGTTTCCAATCGGTTGCAATAATGTTGGTATGCCCAAAAGTTATACTCATCAGTCACCGCAAAAGCTTTTATATTTTCCCTTCCTAACTCACAATACACCAGGCGGTAAAGCACATCAAGCTTAAAAAGCTGAGATGTATTTGTATTTTTCTACTTATATGACAATTTAAGCTTGACATCTAAATGTCTTATTACAAAAATCATTTGCTTTTTTGTATTTTTATTCTATTATGTATAGTATGAATAGACATACTAATAGCAAATTACAAAATCTCCTACAGTCTTGGCCGACAGGCACGATATCCACGACAAAATGGTTAGGCGCCTTAGGTTTCTCACGGCAATTAATTGGCGCCTATAAATCGAGCGGTTGGGTTCAATCATTTGGATCAGGCGCGGTTTCTAAACCACAAGACAGGGTAGAATGGTATGGCGGCCTATATGCGCTGCAGTTTCAATTAGGGCTGGAGATTCATGTGGGTGGAAAAACAGCGTTGGAACTCCAAGGATTTGTTCATTATATGCCAATGGGACATGAGACTATTGATCTGCTAATGGCACCTAGAACATTAATCCCCCGATGGTTTGTTCGCCATAATTGGGAAGAACGATTGAGAATAACAGAAAATAGTGCATTGCCTTCCAAGATAGAAATAGATCAAATCTCTATGGGTAATTTTAATATAGGGGTTTCTTCTAGAGAACGGGCTGCCTTAGAACTTCTTTGTTTAACACCACGATTATATAGTTTTGAAGAGTCTCGCATCATAATGGAGTCTCTGGGCACCCTAAGAGCAAATGTTTTAACCCAGCTATTGTCAGTGTGTACTTCTGAAAAGGCAAAACGATTGTTGCTCTATTTTGGAGATCAGCAAAATCATGCATGGCGATCAAAAATAGATGAAAAGAAATTTACAATAGGCACTTCCCTTCTTAAAATAACTGCCCAAAATGGAAAATATCATGCAAAATATCATTTATTTCTACCTCAAGAATATGTGATGGAAAATGGCAAAGACGTTAAATTCAGCAAGCACTGCATATTGCTGCAGAAAAAGGAAATCCAGATATTATCCTGAAACTTCTGGCTTGTAAGGATATTCAAATAAATACTCAATGTTTAGATCAGGAAAATCCTGAAGGCACTCCACTTGCTGTATATCTAGGCTATTTGTATAATAAAGGTATTTGCCTGAAAAACTCAAGAATTCCTGCAGATCATAGCTCCAAGGAAACGGTGGAAAGAATTGTCAAACTATTTATTGAACGTGGTGCTGATGTTTCTATTCAATATGTTGATGGATTTAATGAAACACTTTCACCCGCGTCTTTTGTAAAAGTATTATCTGATGATTCCAGATATGATGGACTACTAGGCATAATTGACAAACAGTCACAATGCAAAAAGAAGCCTTCGTAACCCAGGCGGGATTTATTGTATCTATAAATCTCGCAGCATTAGGGCGTGTTGACACGCAATCATACTCATTTCATATGCGACTGAGTTAAATTGTTCAGGCGTATGCCAATCTAATGTGGCAGAAATGGTTTCTAAATTGCATAATTTTTTTTTGTGCATCTACTTGATCAAATACGGTCATTTTAAACCTTTGTTCATGTTTTTATAAATCCATCTCTAAAAAATCTTTTGGGCTGAGAATTGTTATTTTCATAAAAGGATTTAGAACTAACAAGTCATTATCCCCAGTAACAATATAATTAACATTTCCAGAAACAGCCGTATCCAGAAATTTATTATCATTAGGATCTCGGCAGATTTCTAAATGTGTAGTAGGAATGGTTATTTCTACGACTCTACTTAAATAAGTAATAAATTCTTTTTGATCGTTTTGTGAAATATAGGCATCAAATTTAGAGCGGCCAAGTACTTCCATTAATTCCTCTAAGGTATAAATTGAAGCAATGAGTTGTCCGCGCTCTAGTGCTTTTAAAGCAGCTTTCCCTGGAACAGATTGATTGGCTAATAAAAAACTGATCAATAGGTTGGTATCAAGTACAATTCGAGGCTTATTTTTCATCGTTTAATAGTTGTTGGAGCTTAGACTCGGTTAAACCGCGTTTTGATGCTTGCTCGCTAATACGCTGTGAAAAGCGTTTTAATTGTTCAATATTGGTAGCGGTTAGCTGCTCGTATTTATCAAAAGACATCAGCACAGCGACATCTTTTTGTTGACGTTCAATAATAACAGGCTCTTTTTGAGCTTTATTGATAATATCGGAAAAAGTGAGACGCGCTTCTGTTGCGCTAATGTGATACATCAGACTCTCCTATTAGTGTTATATATTAATTAATTATACCCTATAATGTACAAAATGTACATTATATAAATTAAATAGAGTGTCACTTTGTGTAACAACTTGCTGCCGTTTGTGGCGTATTGTCACTTTTTTAGACCGCTTTAAAGGCGAGAGGGTGCGGTAAGCTATTGATTTATATAGTGCTATATTTGCTATCATGGGTCTTGAAAAGCGTTTGGGTTGTTTTAATAAAGTAAAATAACATACATTAATTTTCGTATTAACTTTGAAAACCTTAAATGGCTGAACCAATATGATCCCTGAGATGTTGTTATAACCTCTCTAAAGCAAAGGTTTGGAAATGCCCCTTGAAACAATACTTGACCCAAAACCAAATTTAGATTAGTTTGAATTCTAATGTTAATTTAATTTCCATATGAAAGGGGGCAGCATGTTAAAACATAAAGACCTATTAGGTCCTATCCTTATTATTTTCTCCAGTTTAGCCTATGCCGATCAGCCGCTTTACAATTGTAATGATTTACAATATGGTATCTCTTTGAATTTGAAAGAAAATTTTTATTTAGCCAACGATATTTATTGTGATGACAATGTTTTTTATCCCATAGAGGGCGAATTCAGCGGTACATTAGATGGGCGAGGATTTACCATTTATGATCTCCATCTCCAAAATCATGCCAGTGAGCCAAATAGGGGAAATGTAGGTTTATTTAGAACTTTATCTGGTTCCAATGCTGATACAGAAGTTCCAGCTGTTAAAAATATTAAGTTTGAAAATGTAACCATTAAGACCCATGCTGAGATTGATCGTGGTGTGATTGCTGGAAAAGCTGAGAATGCCGAGCTTTCTGATATCACTATGAATACGCTAAAGATTGTTAGCACATCATCTGATAACGTAGAAATTGAAAAGGGCGTATCCGGTGGACTTATTGGGCAGGCAATCAATATATCTTTATCCAATGTCCACCTTTCTAATGTAAGCATTGACAAAAATACTTATGTGGGTGGTTTATTGGGCGTGGCTATAGGTAATACTGTTATTAAACAATCAAGTATTAATACACTGTCGACACCCAAGGCATCATGTGGGTATCACTATATACGTGATAATAATCAGACTCACCCCGTGGCGTTCGATACCTATGAATGTGGTTTTGGTGGTTTGATTGGGCGTGCAGGAGATGATGCAACGCATGAAGGTATGATAAAAATTACGAGTTCTTCTGCTCAAGGCAAGAGCGATATACACAATCATGCCGGCGGCTTAATTGGTAGAGTTCAACCTGGACAAGCCGTTAGCATTGACAATAGTTACTCTAACGTGATTCTTGAGCCAAAGGATTGTAGAGAGGACTGCGAATATGCAGGAGGGGCGTTAGGCCGAGCTGAAGGCACAAACATAAAAGACGCAAAGCCCATCACGCTGAACTATGTATTTGTTTTGGGTAGAGTGAAATTAGATGCTGAGTATAGGGCTCGCGCGGTAGTAGGCCATAAAGAAAAACATGGCGCAAAACGTGTGAGTGGTTCTGAGAATTATTTTGATTTGGATACGGTTGAAAAAAATCATTCTGGCGATGATTTTTCTATCGGAGTAAATACAGTAGCACTGCAAGACCCTAATAATAAAATTTTTGAAAACTGGGATGCATCCATTTGGAAGTTTGAAAAAGGGAAATATCCTGAGCTTGTTAGCAACATTTCCGAATAAATGTAACGTTCTTGTTCTGTTTTCAAGGGTCGTCATTTGCTGTTCACTTAGTAAATGACGATCCTTATCTCCGAAATTACAAAAATACAAGACACCCAAAAAATTAAAACATGGATGCCTATGATTTCTTTTCTTTTACCTTAATCCTGCCGTCGTATACGAAGATCCCGTCGTATGCAGTGGAGGTGCATTGATAATTGTGGCACCCAGCGGCGAAAATACAATGTAATAGTGATTGATAAAAGACTGCAGCGTGGCTTCATCTTTCGTATTTAAACTGAGTCTATATTTTATAGTGTTTAGCGTGATATCAAATTCGGCAGTTCTTCCCGCAAAATATTCGAGCGTAGGCGGGTTATTATATGAGGTGGTATTACCATTGGTTTCAAGGCGCTTTCAGCGGTTTTGAAGTGGGAAGAGAGGTTGAAAGGCATTGATATATAAAATTATATCCGCGATATAGGTCTTGAAAACCGTTGAAGTATACTCTACTTCCCAGGGTTCGAATCCCTGTCTCTTCGAAATCTTCAATAAAAATAACACCCTATAGAGCTATAGTTAACAAACCTAAACCAATAAATATTCTTGGTGAGACAGGCTTGTACCCAATTTGTACCAGTATTTAAAAAATACAAGATATGCTATAACAAAGTAACTTCTAATACTTCCGGGAATTTTTGCTCATTTCTTCACGACGTGTTGCGACTTGTTCGCAACATCCAGCGATTTGTTGGTAATATTTCACCAGAAGTTTCTAAAATAATAAATTTGATTGCGAAGAAGGATAGTGAAGCAATACAATATGCCTAATTTATGAATATTCAACATGAAAAAATTATTGTAATCGGTGCCGGTCTTGCGGGATTAACGGCTGCTTATCGTTTAATGCAAAAAGGATTAGATGTAGAATTGTATGAAGCACGCTCGCGAGTGGGTGGGCGTGTGCAATCTGTTTTTATTAAGAATTTAACTGCTCAATATTCCATCGGTGAATTGGGTGGACAAAATATTGCAGATGGTGGAGAAGCAAAATATATTCATCAATTAATAAAAGAACTTCACTTGTCTGTCGAAGATTTTGAAATTCATTTTGATCCATTGTTTTATGACGGTGCTCAATATTTTCACATTCAATCATTATTAAACCCCTTAGATATTGATGCTACTTTATTAGAAAAGCCTTATCAGTCTATGCAAGAAGTGCTTGATGCCGTGTTTGTTAATGATCCCATATTAAAAAGATTTTTTGAGTTTGAATTATCCGCTTATGAAGGATCCCCACCTGCATTATTGGCACTCCACCGTAATTTGGATACGTTAAAAAACTTAATGAAAAGAGGATGTCCAACAAATGAAAGTACTGTGCATCACAAAACAGTACAGATGCAATCCATTAAAGGTGGGAATGCTTTATTACCTCTAAAATTAGCAGATCATATAGGCGATAGGCTCCATTTAAATAAAATTTTAACACACATAGAGCGTGCCAATAATCGTGTTGCGCTTACCTTTAAAGATCATGAAATTAAATTATGCGATAAACTAATTTTAGCACTCCCAGTGTCTATTTATCACGACATCTCTTTCTCAGATAATCTAATTGCTAAAAAGCAATTAGATCTGATAAAAAAAATTCAAACCGGTAGAACGGCAAAAATCCTTGCGCCTATTCAATTACAAAACAGGGATTATTCTGTGACCTTTACAGATAATTTTGTGGGATTTTTAAATGCAGATAAACAAATTATCAACATTCATTTTGCTAATGATAATGGTATGAACGCATTTACCAAAACGTTTAACCAAGATTTATCCATTTTAACTGCTCAAAATGATCGTATTAAAGTGAATAATACTCCTCCTATTTTGGCTGCGGATAAACAGTTTGATTACTATGAATCAAGCGTTGCTAAATCATGGGTTGATGATTCTTATGCCAAGGGTTCTTATTCAAATTATGGAATTGCATCGGGCGATCACTTTCAAAAAATTACCAGCTATAAAAATACGCCCATTAAGGAAATTTTTTATCCCATTCAAGATCAAATTTTCTTTATTGGCGAGCACACTACTGTTTTACCTGAAATTGGATCGCTTGAAGCCGCTGTGGAATCTGGAGAGCGTCTTGTTCATATGTTAACATGACCCGGTTTTACATAAACAATAAAGAAAGGAAGTAGGAATAATGTTAACAAGCAAACAAAAAGAACAGCACGCTCTTGTTATTCAATCAACAGTTAAACAAGATATTGTTAATCATTTAAAAGCATACATCATGAATATATTCTCAGCATTAGATTGGGAATTTGGCAATGCTTATGTTTTTGACCCATCCAATCCGATGCCACACGCCACAGTGAATGTCAGTGCTGATGGTCAAGTTACTATTCCCGATGGTATTGTGAGAAGAAGGGGGAAAGTATCTTGCCAAGATAAAGATGAAAAACTGATCTTAGTCATTTCATTAGCCTTTCAAGCAGTTTTGCACAATATGGAAAAAGTGTTGCAAAAAGACTTAAAAAATGCAAAGCATCACTTAAAATTTGATATTGTATTAAATATGGTTGATGGACTTTTTACGGACAAATCCAGAAAGCTTAGCTGGCATACAGATGGTACTTCTTATCGTCCTTTTCCTGTCTGCTCTCTGATTTATTTTTTACATGATGCTTGCGAAGGATTGCTTTCATTTATGCAGGCTGATGATGAATTAGTAAATTATAAGGAAGAAAAAGATTTTGCCTCTATTAAAACACAAGAAGGCATGAGTGTTACGTTTGCAGATCAAATATTATTTCATGAAGTGACGTATAAAAAAAAGCAGGAGGTCACCCAAGTGGGTTTACCTGCTTTTCGAGGTTTTTTATTAATGCAATACCTTGGTCCTTATGAATTGCCTAAGAATATGCTGAATGTTAGTCATTTAGGCGCCGATGCTATTGAAAAACAAGAAGAGGCGGGGGATACAATTTATTTTAAAACGTTGCTTCATAGTAAATTATAGCAATAACCATGAAAATGTACCGTTCTCTGCAGAGTGTCCCAGGATATCGGTGGCTTCATCAAAAAATGTTTCATGACTGATATAGAATAATAAATTGAGTGTTTCTTTAAATTGTTCAAGAGTAATTGATTTACCATCTTCTGAAAAACGTTCTACTCCATATGCATATATCAGATCTAAATTTTTTTATTGTAATGCTTTTAACAGTGCTTGAGAAGTTGGCGAATGAGATTCATTTTTACTATTAATACATTTGTAATGAAGCAAGCTATTTTGCTAGTCAGCTCTCACTTAAGTATAACTTTTGACGATAGCTCTGTGTACCTGAATTTAATAATTACCCATGGAAATGATTCACTGCTTCAATCGCTAGTATCGAATCTGTTGACACGGGTAAATGAAATATATCTTTTTTCATATCACTATTATATACAAGAGTGAAGATTTTCGACTATTATTTTACTACAGGACTTACGAAAAATACGGCGGTTAGAGTATGTTTTGGCGATTTTGCGACAGCCATGAGCAAAAAAATACTCTAACCGCCGTATTTTTCGTAAGTCCTGTACTAAATAAGGGAACTTAAGCAATGAAACATTTACTCAAAAAATGCCATCATTTTGACGTGCAGAAGAATATACGCTGGATAGGTTTAATCGGTATACTAATTTTTATTATTACCCAGTTCATGGAATCTGTAGGTATTTTTGAAGTGTGTGTCTATTGTCGAACCATTCGGGCATCCATCGGCTTAATTGGACTCATTATGGTATTACCCATTTGCCCAATTTTTAGCCGATTATTTACCATCGTCATCGCCTATATGGGCGCCCATGTTGCAGCAGCAGGTATTTTTATGAATATTCAACGTGCCACCTATGTCACGGAATTTACGATACTGGCCACAATTGCTTTGCTGATTCTGGCAGCCCAAGTGATGATTATGATGAGCTTTAAAGCCTCCAAGGATTGAAATGAGTAACGGCAAAATATCTTATAAAAATATTGCACCCTGTTTATTTGCTATTGTTATCGATGCGCTAGGTTTTGGTTTAGTCTACCCGGTACTCACTACTATTTTTACAGCAGCAGAAAGTCCTTTATTGGCTATGGGGACGTCAGATAATTTGCGACATTTTTATCTGGGCTTGGGATTTATGTTGTATCCACTATGTATGTTTTTTGGTGCTGCATTTATGGCTGATTTGTCGGATAATTATGGTCGAAAACGAATTTTGATGATTTGCATGGGTGGGATTGCATTAAGTTTTTTTGCTATGGCCATTGCGATTGAAATACAAAGCATTGCATTATTAATGTTAGGCCGGGCAGTTTCTGGGATTATGGCGGGTAGTCAGCCGATTGCGCAAGCGGCGATTGCAGATTTGAGTACTGCGGATACTAAAGCGAAGAATATGAGTGTCATTGCTTTATCTTATTGTATAGGGACTATTTTAGGGCCTTTTATTGGTGGGGTGACCTCAGATCCTGAAGTGAGTCCCTGGTTTAGTTTTGCTACACCTTTTTATATTGCAACTTTCTTGTCCGTTATCGCTTTTGTGTGGTTACAATTTGGTTTTACTGAAACGTATCAAGTGACAGTGCGCAAACCTATCCAATTAACCCGCCCTTTTAAAATTTTTATCGAAGCGTTTGAACATCGACAAGTGCGTACACTGGCGATTGTTTTTCTACTCATGCAAATGGGTTTTAGTTTGTATTTTCAATATATTATTGTACAAATGGAACAGGAGTATGCGTATAGTAATGCGTTACTCGGTGGTGTCCAAGGGATGATTGGTATAGGATTTGCTGTAGGTTTATTAATAGGCATTCCTTTAGCGCTAAAATTTTGGAAAATATTAGCAATTGCGATTGCAACAGGATTATTAACTGGAATAGGACAAATCATCGTAGCCATTGCAACAGTAGAGTCATTACAATGGGTGTTAGCATTTTTAATCGCTGGCGTAAATATTATGGTATTTACCGGAATGCTCACACTGTTTTCAGACTCAGTAGATAAGCAATCACAAGGCTGGGCCATGGGGATAGCTAATGCAGTATTAGCCTGTGCATGGGCAATCACCGGGCTTATGTCTAACTTATTAGATTTATTTACCACCCGTGGTTTGATATTTTTGGGTGGCGTTTGTTTGATTGTAGCCAGTTTATGGTTATACAAAAAGAGAAGTGGTTATATGAACAAAGACAGTTCTAACAACATCACTCAAACGCACTTTTTATAGTAATATATTTCATATATAAAGCATGGAAAAAGACTAAAACCTAGCGTACACACTTAATGAAGAATTTATTTAAATCTATACTCATTATTATTTTTATAAGCCTATTACAATTATTAATATATGATCTTTATTTAAAATCCATCATTACTACCTGGGGTGCTTCTGAATATGAAGTCTCCATGCCTATGGCTGGGGATGATGAAAATTTAATGATTACTTCTACCCGCGCTATATTGATCAACGCACCACAAGCTGAAGTTTGGAAATGGTTAATACAGTTAGGTGCCGATCGAGGTGGCTTTTACAGTTATGACTTTATTGAAAAAATGCTGGGATATGATACTCGTGACCAGGATATGATTAAACCTGAATTTACAGAGATAAAAGTAGGTGAAATAATCCGCGGGTCAATTAACGAACAGCGCAGCATCATTCCTTATAATTTTCGAGTACTTTATGTTAAACCCCAAGACGCTTTTGTTTTGGATCATTGGGGAACATTCTTACTCATCAAAGTGAATAATCAGCAAACACGCTTGGTTATTCGTTCACAAGAGTCTAAAACATCAAACCCATGGGTAAAAATCGCAAATTATATTGCTGTACCTCTACACTTTATCATGGAAAGGCGAACTTTAATGGGGATTAAAGAGCGCGCTGAGATTGGAGCAGGTGTCAAATTATCACAGACTCAAGATATAGTTTGGTTTTATGGTATAGTGTTGTCTGGCTTTCTTATTTGTGTTTTAGTTTTTATAGGGCGCGGGATCTTCCAAAGTATTATCATCACATCTGTTTTTAGTACGGTTTGGATGTTTTCAATTTTTCTATTTGATCCAATACCACTGTTTAGTATCGGCTTGTTGATAATGATATGTGTGACTATTGTAAGTGTTCAGTTGATACACAAAACATCGAGAAGACTGCTTTAATGAAATACCTGTTCCTTGCTTCTTAATATCTTAGGATCGTTCCTGTTTTTATAAATCCATATTTTGAGTCAAAAATTGGTTGAAGAGAAAGTGCGGATAGTTTTTGTTTTTTAGTTCCGTTAAGTAGCAATATTATGACCAAAAATTTAGAGCAAAAATTATTGATCTAAAGTAATTACAAATATATAGGAGATAAATAATGAACATTAAAAAAGTAAGAGAATGGATAAAGGAAAACAGAGATCCTCAAACATGGCCGCCCATCAATTTTGATATTAATGAAGTAGGAGAGGATGCGCTTTCGGAAAATGATCCTCTTTTGCTCGATGATAATGAAGAGGTTGTAACGTTATGGACTCTTATGACAGTGGCCATTGACTGCAAGAATATACCTGCTGTTAAAAAATTGCTTGAATTAGGATTTTCTATGGAGTCTGATGAAGGAGACTTTGATTATTTTTCGCTTGCGAAAAGCAGCCCAGAAATTTTATCTTTACTTAAGGACCATCAGGCAAGAAATGTTGCAAGCTCATCGAGTAATGCAAACAATAATAACAACAGTGAACAGGTAAAGAAAACTGAAGCTCAATTAGCAGGTATTGAAGCCTTAGCGATAACTAAAACACCTAAGGTATTAAAAATTAAAGACACTACCAGTGGACGGCCAGCTTCAGTTTATGCCTTTCCTAAAAAGAATGAAGGTGTTCAGAAGGAAGTTGAATGGCAAAAAAAAGCAACTGAAAAGTTTTTCTCTTTTAGAAAACCAGTAAAACCAGGCACAAATTCACATAATTTATATTTAAGGCTTAGACGGCAAATATCTGGCAAAGCAAAGGAAGCAATAGACATCACTGGTTTTGAAAGAAGAAGCCTAGTGATTGCCTTAAAAAACATTGTGAGAGATTATCAAGAAATGCCTGAAGTTGCTTTTAAAATTGGCCCTACAACGTTAAGATTGTCTAACAGTTCAAAAAACAGACAAAGAGGAAATGCTTTGTTGACTGCTGATAATTTTATCTGGACTATTAGCTATGGCAAGTATTGTGTGGATCAGTTTGGTCATATGACAGGATATAATCGCGGATTAAAACTAGAAAGATATCAGCAATTAGCGAGTCTTATGCGCGCACGAATAAACACTTTTACGCCTTTTGTGCAAACAGATTTTAATTCCGATGGAATGATTAAGTTGGATTTTGAAACGAGTGCAGTGAAGGACACTTCTAAAAATAACATTGTAATTAGGGTTGATTTTTTAAATGGTTTATTATTTTTAGTAACTAATGTAGAAGTCAATGCAAGAAGTTATAGAGATGCTGATGGAAACACATTTAAATATGCTGATCCAAAAGCAATTGAAAGCGATAAATTACCAGTGGGTATCGCACAAGCGAGAGGATTAATGCTAACTTTGGATCGGGTCATGCAATCTCAAACTATAACTGACGCCTTAGCAGCGTATAATGAATTTTTTGGTGAATCACCAAAATATGGTGCTGATAAATCCATGCACAACGGAAGTCTTGCTTTGGTCTCGGGTGTAGGAACAATTGATAATCTGCCTATTGTCAATGATAAATTAAAGCATATTAATGCAAGTCATAATGCTGCAAAAATAACTCCTGCATGGTCAGCTGCTTTTGAACCTTCTTACAGCACAAACGGCATGATTATCTCAGGAAAAAGTAGTATGTATACTGAGCTTAGAGATTTTTATGGTTCAGGTGCAGAGTCAGATGATAATACTTCTGAATATTCTAATGACAGTGATGGTTTTGAATATGAAAAAACTACAAACTTAAGTTTTACAAAGTAAGGGCTTTTGCAAAATACGGAGATAGTAAGTGGGTAATTTATATTATGGTATATAGATTAGAAGCCATCTATCCTATATTGCATAATCATAAAAAAGAGAGAAGGTATGCCACTTTTTATCGGTTCAATGAATGAAGAAGCATAATGAATTAAAATGGGGGAATGCTCCAATTTTTAACCGGGCAAAGAGCTAATGGATCTGTTAATGAAGAAAAAGGAGAATGATCGTTAAGCTATTGATTTATATAGTGATACATTTGCAACCCTTGGTCTTGAACACCGTTGAACTGTACTCGCTTCCCAGGGTTCGAAACCCCAAAATCTCTCCAATTAATACTAGTTTACTTTACGTGCCCGGTTTAGTGTAGCTCCATCACCGTTTGAACGGCGATATATTTAGTTTTAAAACTTATAACGCGTGTATCAGTATATTTAGTAATTAAATTGACATATTAGAAATGCTGTGTTAATTTACTGTTTTAAATATAGGAGGTCTAATATGGATCCACGGAAAAAACAACAGTTGCTCGATAAAATTAATACGAATGATTCCACTATAACTTCTATCAGCTTCTATGATAATATGATTTACAATCATGCAAAAGACGAGTTCGATTACGTTGAGAAAAAAGATAGGCTAGATATTATAGATGCACTAATTAAAGCAAAGAACACTCAAATAGTAGCGCTCGCTTTTGCTGGGAATGCTTTTGCTGAGAATAAAGAAATAGGCGACGATGAAGCAATACAAATAGCCAAGCTGTTAAAACAAAAAGATGCCTTGCCAAATTTACAACGATTACGTTTCATAGGTTGCAACGTGAGCGCTTCAGGTGCAAAAGCCATTGCCGAAGGATTAAAGGAAAAAAACCTAAAATCTCTAGATTTCGCGTTTAACAACTTACAAGATCAGGGTGCACAGGCTTTAGCTCAGGCATTAGTCACTCATCCAACGATCACGTTTTTTGATATCTGCAGCAATAACATAAGTGAAAATGCTTTAAAAGAATTTTTGAAAACCGTTGAAAAAAACTCTACATTAACTACTTTGGGTGTAGGGCATAACTTACAAGATGAAAATGCCCAGGCTGCACTAAACAATCAAGTAAAAGTTTTAATGAATCGAAATGCCTTAGCTGCCCAGAATTCTGCTCCAAACTTTGGGACAGTACGCACTATCAGTGATGGATTTGTTAATTCAAATTCAGGAAATACGAGTGTAGCACTTAATAATGAATCTGGATTGCAAACTAGGCGCGACACAAAATTCCGTAATCTAAAAGTAACGATTTGATTTTTCTGCTCGGTAGTGTTCACAAAACTGTGTCAATAAAATAATAAAGAGCATAAGTAATATTCATGACTGTCATTAACGGGTGAGGTAGGCATAAATTGCCTGACAATTATATAAATTTCTGTATAATATTCAGATGGTCTATGAAATTTAAATATGAAATCATAATAAAACAATCAACTGGATCGGAGATTCCAAATCACTATGAACATGCTATTGAAATTATTTGTAAAGACTGGATTGCTTGCATCTTTTGCCAGTACTGTATGGGCCGCTGAATCCTACCCCATTTCCACTTGTGAAGATCTGGCTAATATTGCGGATAATAATGGCGAATACTATTTAGTGAATTCTATTGATTGTGCTCAGGTGTTAAATTTCCTCCCTATTCCTGGTGCTTTTTCTGGGAGTTTAAATGGCAATCAATATACTATTTCTAATCTCACCATTAATCCTGGCGAAAAGGGTACGGGATTATTTGAACAAATTAAGGGGCTTGATGAAGTCTATTTTCCCGTCATGGTTCAAAATATAAATTTTGAGAACATTATAGTCCTAGGAGACAGTACCACAGGTTCCAACACTGGGCTTATCGCAGGCAGTGCGGATGAAGCGTTGATAGATAATATTAATGTCAAAAACTTAAACGTCAGTGGATCAGATGCAGCAAAAGGCGGGATCCTGGGGGTTGCCTCAAATCTCACTTTATCTAATGTACATCTGGATACTAAAATTGATATCACACTCAATCAATATGCTGGGGGCCTGATTGGCAATAGCGTTTATAATGTAAAAATTCTTGCCTCCAGTGTTGAAGCATTGACCATCCATAATGCCAATTGCATAAATGGATCGTGCGCAGCAGGCGGACTCATCGGGATCACCACCAGTAGTGAACAAATACAATTACCCACAACTATTTCCCGCTCCTATGCTACAGGAGGAGTGTTCGCCGATAAAAATGGAGGTGGACTGATTGGTTTAGTGGCTCACCACTCTTACGTCAATATCGATAATAGCTACGCGCAGGTCGTGATTAACACTAAGAAATACGCGGGCGGTTTGATTGGTCAGGCATCCGAAGAAAATAATAAACGCAGTAATGTAACCATGACCAACGTTTATAACGCAGCCAACGTGGTAGGCGACAACAAGCAATGTGACGTGATGCCGCCTAATGGTAGCGGTCATTGTGCCAAAAGAGGTGTATTAGGCAATCCAGATAAAGGCACGCCACGCGTTAAATCTGTCGGTAGTTTTTTTGATAAGGAAGCTACTGGAAAAGAATATTCTGGTGCAAGGTACACAGATATTAGCAATAATCAAAGCTATGAACCTAAAGCGAAGAAGACTTCTGAAATGAAAACTGCACAAACATTTAAAGCAGCGAGTTGGGATGAAAGTATTTGGAAATTAGAGGATGGCTACTACCCAACTCTCAAATAGCAAGCGTATGCATTTTTGGATAAATTATTAAGCGCCCTCATGAGTCTCTCTACAGAACCCTAACGTCTAATTTATGAATACTCAGCATGAAAAAATAATTGTAATCGGTGCCGGTCTTGCGGGATTAACGGCTGCTTATCGTTTAATGCTAAAAAGAGCCTTCTGAAATTTCAAATTTTTACTAATGTTTTCCTAGGGTTGACATTGGAATAATGCTAGCGGTCTTAGTTACATCCACTGTTACACTTGCATTACTTCTCGAAGGCCAAATATTTAAACACGTCTGAAAATTTCCGTTTGAAAGAAGTCTGTTTTCTATTTCGGCATTAGTCATGTGAGTCTCGCTGTCCACTTGTTTTGGGATGATACGCGCAAGGTTTGGTAAATTTTTGTGTATAGCAATTTCTAAAACAGTGCTATGTCCATAAATGATGGTATCATCAAGGGCAACATTTATACCATGGGTATTTTTTGCTAAAATTGCTTCTGCAATATCAAGCGCTTCTTTCGATTCCCGTTTAATGGCTTTTTTTACACTATTGATGGTTTCTGTTGTAAATTCAAAACCGGATAAATTTAAAATTTCATTAATGGTGTTTAGTGTAGCTATTTTCTCGCATGCAAACAACAACAGATTATTTAAATTAGTTGCACCCGAAATAAGTAGCGTATTCTCATCAAACGGTTGTGGCAGCAATGCGTTGATGTTGGAAAAATCATCCCCAACAATGTCATCAATAAGTTTTCCGAGAACTGTTTGGTTATTTATTTTTTCAGCGCAAAGCATTTCCTTAACGCCTGGTAGTTGAAGTATTATTCTAATAATATTTTCTTGTTCATTTGATTTTGCTAATAAATAAAGCTGTCTTGCATGCGGGCGTATATTGTCTGCATGTCGGCGTATATTCACTTCTGCAAATTTCCCTCTATTTAAAATATTATAAATGTCTTGAATGTTATTTCTATTAATGGCAAGAAATAATTGATAACTTTCTTCCCCTTCATTGATGGCATTCACTATTTGGACTTTATTTTGTTCTTTAGCATAAGAAAGAGGAGAAAAATATCTTTTACCTGAATCACTGACAGCCCTGTGAGGATTAACACCATGACTGACCAAAGCGACTACAGATTCAGGATCATCATTTTTTACAGCTAGCCAGATTGGGGCTGTATCCATTTCATTGCCGCTTGCTGGTCTATCTAAGAGAGGAGATGAATTGATGCGTTTGCTAAGAATTTTTTTGACAACATCAGGCATTTTATCCTTTGCAGCTTGACGCAATGCAGTGTAAGTTTCGTCTGTATAAACAAACTTTTCATGGTCTAATAGTGCATTGATCATTAGAATATTTTTTTGTGATATTGCTTTAGAAAGAGGCGTATAAAAATCAGTAGCTGAAGTTTTGATACGTGCATTAGGATCAGCGCCATGATTGATTAAGGTAAATGCAAAGTCAAGGTTTTCAATTTCTACAGCAACGTCTAACGGAGGAGCAGTTTTAGTTTGAAGTTGACTATATGCTGCTTCTAATGTCATGGAAGGATATCCCTGCCTAAACAATTGTAACGAGATGTTTAGGACCCAAAGATCTTTGTTATGCAGGGCTACAGCAATAGCGCCGAACAGTACAAATAAGGAGGGTGGGTGATGGCAGGTGTTACTGTCGCCTTTTTGACTGCGCAGGTGTGGCATTATTATTTTAACAACATCTTCTCGTTTTTTTGCTATGGCTAATAAATAAATCTGTATTGCATAGGGAGCTATCACTTCTGCCTGTAATTTGCCGCTATTTAAAAAATGATAAACGCTGTCAATATATTCTTTCTGAATAGTATGAGAAAATAATTTATTAAGCTCGGCTTGATCGGTGATATGTGAAAATTTAAAAATAAGAAAATTATTTTCCCCTTCATCGATGGCTTTAATGATTTGAGTTTTATTTCGATCTTTTGCATAAGAAAGAGGAGTAAAAGTAGATCCCTGTACACCGTTATGCCGGTCAGGATTGGCACCATGACTGACCAAAGCGAATACAGATTCAGGATCATCATTTTCTACAGCAGCCCATAAGGGTGTTGTGCTGATGAACCTGGGTAATTCATCGATGGAACCAGATAATCTATCGTGATATCCAAGTATTTTTTTAATAACATCTGATCTTTTGCAAGAGGCAGCCATCAACAGTGCATATACGGTATTGGCGCTAAAGATAAAATTTTCATTGTCTAATATAGCTTTAATCGTGCCATCATAACCTTGCTGTATCGCATAAGCAAAAGGAGTATAAACACTCCGATTAAACACTACACCCTCGTTAGGATTGGCACCATAATTCATTAAAGCTGATACATAATCAGGCTTATCTCCTAATTTTAAGAGAATATATAATGGGTTTGTCGGGTTGTGGAGAACACAGGTTTTACTATATGCCTGCTCTAAGGTCATCAATGGATATTGCTTTCTAAAGGATTGCAAACAAGCGGAGAGTGCGGCAAAATTTTGTTGTTCCAGGTGGGTATTAATTTCTAGCAATTGAGCCAATAATGCTTGCAGCGCTTGATCTGGAGGCATAAGATGATCTCATTTTAGAAAGCTTAAATACTAACTGAATTATGCTAAATTTACAAGATCCCCTGAGGGTGCTTGCTTAAGATTCCCCAGTTCTGGGCTGATATACAGTGGGGCAGGGCGATTGTCATCCTCTTGAAGGGTGGCGGCGAACCTGGTAAAAAGGCATCAAATTTTTTTGCTAATTTACTACTGGATTTTTTTCTACCACAGCTTAGTTTAAAGTGCCTTCCTTGATTCTGGGTATCCTATCACGTTATCATAAAAATAATTACATATTCACAAAACACTATTGATTAGCGATACAGTACAAAGTTAACGTGATTCTTAATGGTTGACTATATATTAGATAATTATTAACATAGCACCTTCCGTCACTTTCAAGAGTCTCATCATGAAAAAATTTTCTAATATTTTCTTTTCGGCGTTTTTATTTAGTTTTCTTATATCTCCCGCACTCTATGCTAGTCAAATAAAAAACGATCCTGAATGCCCAAGAGAATATTTATATTTGGGATACGATTTGGTTAAGGGCAACCCCTTAAATGATGGTTTTGATCCCGGTTGGACGCAAAACATCATGTATAAAAGTCTCAATGACCGATGTTTAACTTGCGTTTCATCTACAGTCTGTAAAGCGGATTATGCATTTGATACTATGCATTTTGAAATGGACTATTATGAAAATTTATATGGCAAAGTCTACGCTTCTACCAATCATGGGAATTTTCTCGTCGATGTTGCTTTTACTGGCTCAGCTGAATATCAATATCAATTAGAAATGATATTTGGTTTAGATATGATCAATATCCACGCTGAGACTTGGTGTCAAACTTATCATGGTGTAAGAGATTGGAACTGTTATAGCGTTGAATTCACTGAGGGTTTTTCCAATGTTATCGCGACTTTCCCCACCACCAAAGATGATCCTTTATGGCTAGATAAAGCTTATGCTTTTTTCGATGATTATGGTACGCATATGGTCGATAGCGCGAGTATTGGTGCAAGATGGACGGTGGAATCTATTTTTACCAAAGCAAATTACGAAGCTATGGTTGCTACAGAGCTTGATATTTATCTTGCTGCTGAATTAACAGCTGAATTCCTTCGTACAGAAGGCGCTTCTGCTGAATTAGAAACAAGACAAGAAACAGAATTACGTTTGAAATACATGGAGTTGTATGCTTCAATCGATGCAATTAGTATCGGATCAACTCCGCCTACGAGTCTTTCAATAGGCGAATGGGCGGAAAATATTGAGGATCCTATCCCTCAATCTTTTGAATTACGCCCAATGGCTGAATTATTTACTTCCAGTTTCTTCCCTAACGATCCACAAATTAATCAAAAACGTGAAATTTTAGAAGCGGCTTATCTTGAATATTGTGGTTTAATCCCCGGTTGTCATATCCCTGAGCCTCCAGAGCCTCCAAGTCCTGAACGTATTGTACAGGTCAGTGAAATAAATGACGGCGATTATCAAACAAAGAATGACATCCGTGCGACGTGTCCAACAGGCTATTCCTTGATCGGCGGTGGTTGTCAAACAGAATATGAACCCGAACCGCATCGTTGGATTTTGCCCTCAATGAAACCGATAGATAACGCCTATTACTGTATGGCCAATGAAAATTATTCTCAAGAGACCAGAACGCACTATAATGGTGTCACTGCCAAAGGCACCTGTCTACATAATAGTTATATTGAGGATAGAGTGGTGGAAACATGCACGGGATCGGTAGGTGAACATGGCAGTTCTTGTTATGCACGCTGTGACACAGGATATCTCTTAACTGGTGGAGGTTGCGAGTCTAATACTACGGGGATTCAGTGGCCATGGAAAGTAACAGCATCAAGACCAAATTATATAACGAATAGCTGGTACTGTAGGACCGGTGAAGATGCTGATACACACACATATAATGGTGTTGCAGAGGGATTTGCCATTTGTACAAAATTTGCAGAAGGAGATCTATTGAATATCGAGCAGATAAGTGAATGGAGTGGCACTCAACCTAAATATACCAATGGATCTGTCATTCAGTGTGAGGCGGGCTACGATTTATTAAGCGGGGGTTGCCAAGTGCAAAGTCATTCAAAAATAACTGAAGAATGGAAAGTTATCGAGAATCTGCCTGTTAATCGTAATAGTTGGTCATGTTTAGGGCAAGAAGATCTAGGCACGAAAAATTATAATCAAAATGTAGAAACTAGCGCTTTATGTGCATTATTTAGGTAGCATGATGCGAAGGGGGCAGGCTAGGTAGTTGACATTTAAGAACTGAATTATCAAACCTGCCCCCATTATTCGCATAAAGTTTAAAGGGTGCTGATTAACCAGTTACCTATAATATTTATATATTATTGCTGAAGCAATACTGGCTAAACCCGCAGCTGCTGCGACAATCTGATATTTGCTTAAGAAAGGCATTCCAGTTGCATTTGATTCATTAGAGATATGGGGTTGCGTCTGTGGCACCGGTACGCTTGTTTTTTCAATTTTAGATAGACTTTCTTCTTTCTTCAAACTATCTTGATGAAACACATGCAAAAACTGTATTGCTGCTGGCCAGAGTTTTTGTGCTGCTTGGATCATTAAATACATCGCTTGTTGATTATCTTTTGTTAAGCCATACAGGCCTTGAGCGTAAGCAATGGCTAGAATATAAATGGCTTCAGGCTCTTTTTTTGCGACCAATTTTTGCAGATAATTAAAACCTTTTTTCTCATCTGGAGGCACGTCATGAGATTTTTCAAAAAGATAAATTCGAGCTAGAAACCACTGTGAATCGGTATGATCTAATTCAGCAGCATGGGTAGCGAGCAATAAGCCTAAAGAGATATTGTTTTGTCTAATGTATTCCATAGCAAGCGATAGTAATCCCACAGGGAAAAGATCCGTTTCACCAGTTTCTGAAGCGATCAACTTGGGTGCTTCAAAAAATAATCCAGCCATATAATAGTTTTTTGTAACAAGTTTTTTCATGACACCCGTAGGGTCCAAACTCGGATCTAACCTACAGGATGTTTTTAGTAAAGCAAAAGCTTGCTTTTTTTCTTCCGGCGTATGTTCTTTGGATAAAAGAGTGACTGCTAAGGAAAACATGGCCAAAGGGTGTTTATCTTTAGCTGCAACTCTTAAGTAAAGAAGCCCTCGTGTAACATCTGGGCTTATGAATTGGCCTTCGAGCAGTAAACACCCCATTAAATAACAGGCTTCTGGGTGATTTTTGGCGGTAGCTTTTTGTAACCAGCGTAAACCCTCATTTATATCAAGCGCAACACTCAAACCTAATAAATAAAAGACAGCCACCATTCCTTGTGCGTCCCCATCTTCTAATTGTGCTGCTTTTACAAAATAGGCAAAAGCTACTTCATTATTAACCGGGAGGCCTTTACCCATCATATGATAGCGGCCCAGCTGATATATCGCATAAGGATTATTAAATTTTGCTGCTTCACCATAATAATGCAAAGCTAATTTGGCATTTTGTTTTATGCCTTGACCTGCACCGTAACAACGCGCCAAATCTACAAAGGCGTAATGATAGTCTTGTACAGCAGCACGTTGAAGGTATTCTACGCCAAGTTCTTCATTTCTTTGTGTGTAATCAGCGGATAAGTAACTCTGCCCCACGCTGCAACACGCAGGCGCATAATTTGTGTCGGCTAATTCTAACATTAAAGTTTTGCCGCGTTGGTCATCTCGAATTGTACCTTCGCCTTGCAAGATGGTTTTAGCCAGCATGTATTTGGCATCTTTACTTTTGTCAGCATATTTTTCAAGTATTCTTTTTGCTTTTTTAGGATCACGGGATACTTTTGTGCCTTCTAAAAGAATTTCTGCGAGCAATACTCCCGCTTGTGCACAACCTTTACTTTCTTCAGTTTCAAGAATTTTCAAAGCTTCTGAAATTTTATCATCGCCTTTATAATATGAACTTAAATAAAAAGTAGCGAGTGCTAACTTTGAATCTACGTTACCTGAACTGGCTTCGCGTTCTATATTGGCTGTTACCAGTTTAAAAAAATCTGTTTGTAAGAGCCGTTCATAGAATTTTTGTTTTTCGGTAGGTGTTTTTTTTAAGGTTACTTTGTAAGCTGAAACTTCTTTATCAATCTTTACAATTAATTCGTTAAAAGGCGTAAATAAGGAGGGCAATATTTTTTTAAGTACCCCCTTAGAGCCATCCGCGTTGACATGGCTACCATAGCCTGTGACAAAATAAATGTCATGATGGCCTTGTTCAATTGCGATTCGAAAAGTATTCTGAACGGCTTGTATCGCGTCCTTAACAGACATACCATGTAAATCAAGACTTAACATTTTTCAACATTCTTTACATTAACCTTCATTTTTATTTTTTATACCGACATTACTATTGAATAATCCTTGTAATTTAGCACGCGCCTGGCCTGCTACTTTTGTATCAATCGTTTGGTTTGAAGCTTGAGTGTACCAATATTTTGCTTGTATTTCATCTATTGTAACACCATCGCCCTTTTCTAACATCCGTGCTAAATTATATTGAGCGCGTGGTTCATCTTTTTTTGCTGCACTGAGTAAATAATCATATGCTCTTTTTTTGTCAATGAGAGTGCCACCTATACCTTCTAATAAATAATGGCCAACATTCGCTTCTGCTTTCACGTGTCCTAAAGTTGTTGCTTTTAAATATAAATCAAAAGCTTCTTGATGGTTGTTTGCTTGTCCTGCTGTTTTTGCTTGTTCAAATATTAATTCTGCACGTTTGTCAGGTTGCTGATGAAGTGCTAACGCTGGCAAGGTAACGTTTTTTGTGCCACTCTCATATGATACCGAAATGGATTCTAATTGTGTAACGATTTCTTGTGCACTGGGTCGTCGCAGTGGTTGTTCAGCCATGCAGGATTGAATCAGAGTAACATAAGGGTCTGGAATATTATCAAAGCTAATGGGAATAACGGGCACTTTTCCCGTTAAAATTTCCCATAACACCACGCCATAACTATAAATATCTGCTTTTGCTGTATAGGTTTCACCGCGTAATACTTCCGGTGCCATCCATGTTAAAGCGGGAGATCCTTTTACAGCTTTTGCAACACTGTTCGTGTGCGCGTGCGCAAAACAAAATCCTGTGAGTTTTGCTTGATATTGTTCATCCAGCACAACATTCTCACTGGTTAAATCTTGATGCAAAATATGATTTTGATGGCTATGTAAATATAATAAACCATGGGCCACATTCAGGGAGATTTTATTTTGCAATGCAGTGGGTAATTGTCCTTTGCGAAAAACTTGTGCTAACGAACCCCGTGAACAATGCTCCATGACTAAGCATTCATATCCCACATCTAGGCTGACACCATAGAGTAATAGAATATTCGCATGGCGTAGTCTGCCCATAATTTGAGCTTCGCGGATAAATGTTTGTTTTAGGTCGTTACTGATTAATTGTACGCGCTTGACTATTACAGACTGACCTTTCCATTTACCTAAACTTAGCGCTTCATGCGCTTTATTATCGAGCGTTTTTTCTATTTGAATGTCAGAAAAATTAATCTGTAATTGCGGATCAATTTCTGGTTTTTGTGGCGTATTGTCTAAATCAATTAAACGTAAGGCCGTCTCTAGTCTTTCCCAGCATATACGGTATTGCTGCATAATAGGATCTGACGCATAGCGTTTATGTAATTGAAATATATTGGGGATAATACCCATCGGGTTGGCAAGTCCTGCTAACATCATTTCATGGGCATCTGTTGCGCGCATATCACGGACTAAGTCTTTATGAACCTCACTCGGAAAAGCTTCGGCAAAATCTCCTTCAAACCAGAGCGGCAATAAACAATCCTTGTCTTGCGCCACTTTATTTTGAATATGATCCCATTCAAAGGCGGCGTTCGTTTTTGGAGTTTGTTGCAATCTCACCTTTAAACGCGGCGTGCCGATTAAGAAAACAATATTACTTTTAGCAATGTTTTCTTCCATCCTTGTGGGCATATGGCCATGCATATCATTAATATCTAAAAAAATCTGTGCGCCTAATATTTCTAAATCTTTTTTTAATCGCGATAATCGCTCCTGCAAGATGACATTAGCCGCTTTGCCCGTAACTGTTGCATTATCTTCCCAAGCGTAACTAATAAAACATATTGGTTTTTCCAGCGCACTGAGAATACTCTTCACATCTTGCAAAAATTTTGCAAATTCAGCGGCTCTACGCAAACTGCGGTTCTCTTGTTGTAATTTCTGATGCGTTGGATGAAGAAGCATATTCTTCCTTAAATTATGTTGTAAGACTCATATAGCCTGAGATATTTGTACTTGCTTCTTTATATTGCCCTTCTAGTCTGGTTAGCATTTCGGGAATTTTTATTCTTTTACCCGCTAGTTGCATCCAGCCGTCTGAGATTACATTGGCAAATTTTACTGGACAATCTTTAGGGATGGGTTGACGTTCTCCTCTCATGACCACACTTGCATATATTTGCATAGCAGGTATACCTGCATACGGTAATATTCCACTGGCTATTTCCCATAATAATATGGACAAACTATAAACATCACACGCAGCAGTATAATTTGTATTAGATCCATCTAATAGTTCTGGTGCCATCCAGGGCAGAGTACCCGCTATACCCCCTTGTGCATTAGAGCTTGTAGTCATTGCCGTATCTTTTACTTTCGCCAATCCAAAATCTGTCCATTTTGGATTCATCGTATCATCTAATAATAGATTCATACTTTTAATATCACGGTGCAAAATCATCTTCGGCGTTTGATTATGTAAAAACGCAATGCCATTTACAGCGCCAACGGCAATTTTTAAGCGTACTGACCAATCCATGGGCGTTTTACTATTTGCATTACTCTTTAATACATCAGAAAGAGAGCCTTTTGCTGCAAGCTCCATGACCATGGAATAAGGTTGCGTCACGCAAATTCCATATAGCATAATTATATTTTTATGACGTAAATTTGCCATGATTGAAGCTTCATTTTTAAAATCGTCCAGTGTATCCTGGTTAAAATTATTTATATGTAGGGTTTTAACCGCCACATCTGTACCTTGCCATTTGGCGCGATACACAATCCCAAACCCACCTTCGCCTAACTTATCTCCTCGAATGATTTTATCCTGCGGTATTGTCAAGGAAACAGAGATTTTACCTAATGGATTAACCAGATCATCTACCTTATGGGTATTATTATTTGTTATTGCTGCATTTAAATATAAAAGGACTGCCTGATGATTTTTTCCATAATCAAAAACACTTTGATTACTTTTATCACGCACATCGAGCGCACATTTTATTTCTTCGCGTAAATATTTCAGCACAAACACATGTCCACCCCGCGCAGCTTCCAGCAATGCTGTTGAGCCTTTGCTATTACTTTTATTGACGTCCGCACCTTGGGCTACCAAATATTGCATCACTTCTAAATAACCACCACTTGCTGCAGTGAGTAACGCAGTGTTTCCCTGATCATCCGTTTGGTCAACTTTTACTTTGCGATCTATGACTAAATATTTAATCGTGGGCAAATCATTGCGACTGGCTGCTTGGATTAAGGCTGTAGTGCCAGTTTCATTTAGTCTGTCAAGTCTTGCGCCCTTATCTACCAAATATTTTATCATCACTAAATTACGCTGATAGATAGCCCATAGTAAAACCATACATTTACTATGATCCCCTTGATTAACATCTATTTTACGCTCTTCAAGAAAATATTTTACGATTGCAATCTGTCCATGGTTTACTGCCTGCCCTAAGATCTCATATTCGCTATATCTTGTTTTTATCTTACGATCTTGGATTAAATATTTCACGATAGGTAATTGACCTTGGGAAACAGCAGACGTTAATAACGAATTCTCATGGAAGTTTTCACTTAACTCTGTATCTAGTGATTGTTTAAGTGCTTCTAAATCTCCCTTGGAGACCATGGCTAGTTGAGATTTTTCAATAGGCTTTGCCTGTTGTTGTAAATAATCTTTCATGGCGTTTTGCTTTTTTTCATTGGCTAGCCGTTTTTTTTCATCGCTATCATAAGTATTTTTATGCCTAGCATAGGCGAAAACATCATCTCCTTTTATGTCCTGACCAATTAACGGACACTTTTGATCTTCAATAAAATATTTTACAATCGGTAAATCCCCATGATAAACCGCATACCATAGAGGGTGATTCTCATCTTTAGATAATGGCAACGTGGCTCCATGCTTACAAAGTAACTGGACTATATCAAGATATCCCGATTTCACGGCCAGAAGTAAAGGCGTTGTAAAATGACCATTAACATCGGCTCCTGCCTGAACCAATGCTAAAACAATTAAATAGTTTTTTGTGCCTATCGCATCTAATAAAGCATTGCTAATTTCATCTTTCGTGGCTGGATTAGAAAACATCCCACCTTTTATTATTTTTTTAACTTGCTCAAGATCACCTTTTAATACGGCTTGATTTAATTCAAACATTTTTCTCTCCATTTTTACTCGTGCAAGAATCGCACTTATTAAATTCACCAGGATCATCTACTGGCACTTTTAGGCCGTTGAGACTTAGATTTTCGAGGTTTCACTATTCATTGTAATATGCGAATGTTTGCTGCATTTTTACGTGAAAAATCGTTTTGTCCGTTGCGTTATTTTCACCAGAGTTATTAATCGCATCAAAGTTGACAGTTGTGCTTGAAGAGCTAGTGAGTGGATCTTAACATTTAATATCTGCGCAGTGAAATGCAAAACGTCAAGCCTTCTCAATTATATGCCTATGCATCAGGTTTTTCCTACTGGCGCTTATTATGGTAGATTGCTGAATATTCCGGAGTAGGTGGATTTAAACATGACATGTTCAGAAGTAGTTAAGATGCCAATACTCACCGACTAACAAATAAAAATCAAGTAAGGCTTGGTCCTTAATATATCCTTAAGGTATCTGTGTTATGTTAATAACTAGTAATATATTCGAAATATATCCGTTTGTGCTGCTTGGGTAAAAAGAGGTGTGAAATGAAAAAGTATAATGTATTGTTCCTAGGTAATTCAGGAAGTGGGAAAACGTCTTTATGGAACAGAGGCCATGGTTATCTCTTTAGTTCTTACTACGAACCGACTATTGGCATGCCGGGTTCTAGGATTTATATGCAAGATGATCAAACCTTTAAGGAAGTTGGAGCACAATTTTATCCCGACGCCGACACCGACATCGGTGCAAGGGTGGTTTCCTGGGAGTTAGCGGGGTCTCAAAACACTCTCAATTGGTCTAGCATTAATCCAGTGTTAGCAGCAGTTTTTATCACAGTTGATTTATCTAAGACTCAATCGGTAGAAGATGCTGTCCGCCCTTGGAAGGATCTAGTCGATAAGAAATATCCCCCTACCAGCCCGTTTAGACCTGAGATAGTGCTTGTGGGTACTAAATCAGACCTAGTGACTGATAATAATAAAATTGAAGCTTTAAAAAACTACGCGTACGCTCAAAACTATCGATGCCTTGTTACCAGCAGCAAAGATAATAAATATCTAGAATACGATCGAAATGGCGCTTCAGTGTTAGTAGCAGGGTCGAAAAAAGGAACGCCTGGCGCTGGTGAGACAATACCACTAGATGAGATAGGCACATCAATAGCGCACGGACTGTATCATTTAAGGACGTCATGGACAGAAGATAAGATTACATCAAAGACGCTTACTTACCTTGATATATACATTAAAGCGGAGAGCTATTCAGACGACAATAGGTGGCGCTTAGGTCTGACCAAAAGTATAAAAAGTTGTGTCATGTCCGAGTTTTTGCTAAAACGATTTACACTGCCTGACGGAAAAGTGGACCCTAGTACTTTTAATCGGGCACCAAACAATTTTTTATCACACAATGATAAAGTTCGTTTCTATATCATAATGGGTCTTTATATAAAGACTTCCCAAGGTAAAGTTTTCAATGAGATGTTTAAGCCGATATATAATTTATTGGATCAGGATCCGGAAGTAACGGGAGCTGTCGAACAATACATGCTCGATAATAAAGAGACCCTCAAACAAGATTTGATGTGGATCATGCATAAAATCGCTATAGAGCATCAATTCATGTTCCGTCCTGCTTGGAGAAGTGAATCAAGTACCACTATAGCGAAACAGATTATCGCAAACAAGGGGGATCTGCAACGAGAGGGATGTTTACAATCCTATCAACACTTTATGGATACACAAGAGAAAGGTGAGCTAAAAAATTGCTTTCAATTCTTGGATAATACGGCGCGTAAAATATTTGGCGCGTGAAATATATAATTTTGGATAGAAAGATGCGTACGTAATATAACAGTTTGGGGGAATGGGTTAATATTAAACCTTGATGCGGTCAGGCTTAACCTTTGACATTTAAGAACTGAATTGTCAAACCTGACCACCCCATTGTTATGTTAGGCTAGAATAGGTAATAGCTGCTGCGCAATTCTACCAAAAGAGAACATATTTCATGCTCCAAAAATTTAAAATTTATTTACCAGCGTTGTTAATACTATTAGCTCTATTTGGCGTTGCCAGTAGCGTTCATGCGCAGCAGAACACCGCATTATTACTCGAAATCAATGGCACTATCGACCCTGGCACCGCAAATTATATTGAACGGGGTATTAAAACTGCACATCAAGCACAAGCCCATTTGATTATTCTGCAATTAAATACGCCGGGCGGCTTAGATAAGTATATGCGCAGCATCATTCACACGATTGAGGTTTCAAAAATCCCGATAGTTATTTATGTTGCCCCCAATGGTGCGCGCGCATCTAATGCCGGAACGTATATTCTTTTGGCAAGTCCCATTGCTGCTATGGCGCCAGGTACGCATTTAGGCCCGGCTTTACCCATGAATATGGGGGATGACGAAGAATTAATACAAAAAGTTACTCAAGATAATATTGCTTATATTCGCAGCCTTGCGCAGCGAAATGATCACAATGCCGATTGGGCAGAATCAGCCGTAAGTACAGGGGCAAGTCTGACTGCCGAGGCTGCATTGGCTAATAAGGTTATTAATTTAATAGCGGATAACGTGGATAGTTTACTAAAAAATCTTAATGGAGCGACAGTCAAGTTGGGCGAGAAAATGATTACTTTAGATACCACAGCCATGACGGTTACGCAGTTAACACCGGAGTGGTACTCACAATTTTTATCTGTGATCACTGATCCTAATGTGGCTTATATTTTACTGCTCATCGGTATTTATGGATTATTTTTTGAGTTTGTTCGTCCTGGTTTAATTGTTCCTGGCGTGATCGGTGCTATCGCTATCATCATTGCTTTATATGCGTTTAGTTTATTGCCGATCAATTACGTGGGACTGATATTGATCGCTTTATCCATTATCGTTATGCCTATAAAACTATTTATGCCAAGACTAGGGGCATTAGGCATATTGGGTTTAATCTTTTTTATCATCGGATCAATATTATTATTAACTATGGATATGATTGGATATCAAATCGCTTGGTATGTCATTATCAGTATGGCGATAGTCACAGCGTTGTTTTTCTTTTTGATTCTGGGTATGGCGATGCGATCTCGGCAGCGGCGCATCAAAAAAGGAGATTAAAATATTCCGTTATTGTCTAGATCCATATGCGTTGAATAATGTAATTATAGAGCGGGATCCCGAATATAATATTAAAGGTAAAAGTGATGCCCAATACCATAGGGAGTAATAATCCCATATTCACTTGAGGGACGGCAAATCGCATCGCAGCGGGGGCCGCAATATAGGAGGCACTCGCGCCTAAAATGGTAAATAATAAAGCGTTACCTGCACTGATGCCGGCAAGTTTTGCAATGATGATCATGCACATTGCAGCGACGAGTGGATAGATCAATGCGAATGATGACAAAAATACCCCAAATTGACGCAGGGAGGTCAATTTGCTGCCCGCAATGATGCCCATGTCTAATAAATATAAACATAACATGCCTTTAAAGATGTCATAGGTAAACGGCTTAAGCTCGATTTCGCCAGCGATACCACCTAGGTATCCAATGACCATACTGCCAATTAAAATAAATACATAACCGTTGGTAACCGCCTCATGAATTACCGCTGATAATTTTTGCATAGGCTGAACACTTTTTTGGTCTTTGGAGAGAAGCTTAATGATAATAAGCCCAGTAATGATGGCAGGGACTTCCATTAAAGCTAATCCTGATATCATCACGCTATCATAGGGAATGTTATTTTCCTCGAGGAATTCGGTCGCGGTGATAAAGGTCACTGCACTGACCGATCCGTAGCTCGCGGCAATGGCACCCGCATCATAAATATTAAGTTTAAATTTTAAAATAAAATAACAAATTAAGGGCGTAACGAATGAGATCACAATACACAGAGTCAGGATTAGAATTGAGGTGGGAGTAAACCCATGGGCGAATAAGGCTTGCCCGCCCTTAAGCCCAATACAAAACAGTAAGTATAAAGATAAAAATTTACCAATAGATACAGGGATTTTCAAATCAGATTTAACAAGCACAGCGAGTATGCCCAGCAAGAAAAATAGGATGGGCGGATGCATAAAACTACTTGAAAAAGTATCTATAATGCCCATAATCTTCCCTGCTTGTAAATTTTATGAGTATAACCCAACAAGGCAAGATCATCTAATTTAAAAGAAGCAAAAATTTTTAGCAATACAACATGGATATGATAACCTGATTCAGATTTCTTAATAATAGAGAAAAAAATGCCCTATATAAAGAAGGATGAGATCATGTTTCAAGGAAAATTTCAAACCTCTATGATATACTTAATATTTATTTAAAGTTTTTCTAGGAGACAGGGATGTCCAAAATACTTGCACCCAATACTGCTGCACCTGAATTTAAATTATATGTTACCGCTGATCAATCTTTGTCGCTAAGCGAGCTCAAAGGCAAGCCCGTGATTATTGCTTTTTATCCTGCGGATTGGAGCCCGGTGTGTGGCGATCAAATGGCGTTATTAAATGCAGTGCTGCCAGAGTTTCGTAAATTTAAAGCCGAATTGTTGGGTATTTCTGTCGATAGCGTGTGGTCTCATGATGCTTTTGCTAAAGATCGAAATCTTCATTTCCCACTGCTGGCAGATTTTGAACCTAAAGGTAAAATTGCTAAACAATACGGTGCCTACCGTGAGCATGAGGGTTGTTGTGAACGTGCCTTATTCGTCATCGATAAAAATGGAATCATTACTTGGAGCTATCTCTCTCCGGTTGCAGAAAATCCCGGCGCAGATGGTATTTTAGAAGCATTAGAAGCCCTACCGCAATAGGAGTGTTGCCATGTTAAAAGTCCCTGTATCCAGTGATGATCATATTCAAGGTAATACTAATGCGCCTATTACATTAGTTGAATATGGTGACTATGAATGTCCCTATTGCGGCATGGCATATCCGATTGTTAAACAAATTCAAAAACATTTTGGTGAACGTTTACGTTTTGTATTTCGCAATTTTCCTATCCCTGAGAGTCACCCTCATGCTGGAATTGCAGCCATGACCGCTGAATTTGCCGCAACTAAAGACCAATTTTGGCAAATGCATGATCTATTATATGAAAATCAAGATAATTTAGAGTTATCCGCTTTAATAGATTATGCAACCTCGCTTAATCTTTCCGGCAAGGAATTGCAAACCGCCATTGAAAATGAAACTTTTGTAAAAAAAATTGAAGATGATTTCATGGGCGGTGTGCGCAGCGGCGTTAATGGTACCCCTTCCTTTTTTATTAATGGCCAGCGATTTAACCATTCTTTTGAATATGAAAATATACTTGCAGCGATTACAAATGCATCGGCCTAAGGTGAAGCTCACCACGCACAATGATTTTTGTCATTATCTAAAAAGGTGCCAGAATCATCGCGTGTAAGACCATCTATTATGGTGATCATTTTATTAATGCTCTCTTCAACACTGATATTGGCATGGCTACCACCCATAGCGGTTTTAACCCATCCAGGCCGTAATGAAATAGTGATGATGTGCTTATTTTCAGCTGCAAAACTGCATGTAAGCATATTAAGTGCCGCTTTAGACATGCGATAAGCGTATGCAAAACCTTTTGCATGGTGTAATGCAGCCATTTGACTGGAAATATTAATAATTTTAGGTGTTTCGCATCGTAATAAATTCTGCTGAAAACTTTGTATCGTTAATAAAGCTCCAGCGGCATTAGTAGTGAGTGCGCTAATCAATTGTTGATAGCGGGTATGGGCAATGCCTGCTCTTTCATGATCTTCCGGAAAAACCCCGGCATTATTAATGAGTATATCAATCGGCTGATCGGCATACTTGACTTTTAAACGTGCAAAATCATTTTCTACGGTTACATCTAGTTTATCAAGATGCAGCTGGGTTTTATATTCTGCTGTGAGATGATTTAATTCCATTGCTTGCTGCGGATGTCGACACGTTGCAATGACCTGATAACCGCGAGCCAGATAGGCAAGCGTAAAACCTAATCCTATGCCACGATTAGCACCCGTAATTAAAACGGTGGGGGAGGTGTGCATGAGTTTAATCCTTATATCCAAGTAATGGGGGCATTTAATAACGGGGGCAGGCTTAACAATTAACATTTCACTACGCAGATGTCAAATGTTAAGCCTGACCCGATTAGTGAGGGATAAATATTAGAAGCTCAATTTTAATTTATGGGTGTCTTGGGTTTTTTCAGTGACAAAGCACTAAATTAACTACATGTAAATTCCGTACCACTCGTGGTGGGTTCACCCCAGAAGGCACTGGTATTATTTTTATCTAAAGTATCGAGTTTCGTCGATAGCGTGGTAATGATGCTATTAAATTTTTCAGCATCTTTTACTTCAGTGATTCTGATTGAATTATATTGATTTAGATATCCTATTTTTCTTTCATCTAGTGATATGATATTTTGTTTTGCTAAATCTTTTAGTAACTTAAAAATATTACTTTCATTGGTGCACCAAATTTGCAATACACAACTTAATAAAGGCTCTTTATTTTCTCCATCCTTGAGCTTGTCGTTATAGGCCTCAATAAAATTATTGAATTTCACCTGAACAGTTCCTCTGTAATTTTTACTTTTATTGAGCCATTCGATATGATCTGGGTTTACATTTTTATATTTCATGAGATTCAAGGGAGGGTTCCCACCTATCAAATCTTTATAAATTTCTAAATCATGATGTCCGGACATGTTTTGTAAATCTGTAATAAATTTTAAAATGGTTTTTTGATCATCAGAAAATGAGTAATTGAGTGAATTAGGAGCAAGAACATACCATGACCCCAAGGTCATCCATGAGACTTGCCCATCCATTGCCTTTTCTAATTCATTGACGTGTTTATTTCTTTCTTTAAATTCTTTTACAAATTTTTCTTCATCAAGTGATTGAAGCTTTACTAAATCAATTGATTTAATATACCATAATTTATTTTCAGAATTTGGATAAACATCAACTTTAATTATCCCCCATGCGTGTAGCTGAGCCATTACTGCATAGTCCTCAATATTCTGTATGCGGATCACTAAGCCTTGATTTACCCATTGATTTGCTTTCGCAGCTATAGTATTAGAAGAATCATCTTTAATTGCTGCAATAAATAAATGATTTAATTTAGTGATGCAATACTCACCATGTTCTGCAAGAAATTTTTCTTCATTTAAAATCTGTAAATTAAATTCATCTCTATTGGGTCCGGAAATGTGCCACGTACCGTCTGATCGATTTAAATTTGTTATTTTAGTTGATTCGGCGGCTCGTAATAAAACCACCTCTTTCGTAGAGGGCATATGATTAGAGTCAAAATTTCTAGGGTTAGGTATCTGATATCCTCCATCTGCTGTTAGAGTAAGATTATAAGGTGTAACAGATAGTTGCGACTGTGGATTTGAGAGTTGAAAAAATTTACTTTTGACGAAAGTTTCATCGATTTTTCGAATATGAAAAGTATATTTCAAATCAGAATCTAAAGCATCCCTGTCCGGTATGACAAACAATTGTTCAGAAGCCTCTGAATCTGGATTACTTGCCTTAATTTTTTCATAATTATGATAGCGGTCACTCACTATGTCAAAAAAGTTAGTTTTTAAGAGCTGCTGAAGTTTCAGTCCAGATTGACTGTATTTATATACCCCTAAATATTCCTCAAAGGGCTTGATAGTGAAGGCTATGGTTAGGAAATTTTCATTGAGATCAGGGTAATATTTAAATGTGATATAGGGGGCGGTGGTGGTCCCCAGAAACTTCCCTAACATATCTATTAATAAGGCTTTTTCACCGTCATCACATTGTTGTAAAGTCAATAATCCCATAGCGTTACCATCTTAGCTAAATAACTATATTAACGCAGTTGGATGATAAAATCAATAGTTCAACTTCTAAAATACGCTGATATTCTTGAGAATAGCGGTATTAATATAAGTAGTCATAGGTCAGCAAAAAGATACGATATAATTATCTCAGAAACTAAACTAATGAGGCGTCATGCTATTAACAAGCTCGGCAGCACAAAATATAATAGGTCCTGGTCCCGCGCCCGCTGATTTAATTGCTGAAAAATCAATGCGTTATAGCTTGGAAAGCTTTAATTCCTCGAGTTATTACGCCACAGGAAGAAACGCGGATGAAGTGATGCTTAACGATCCTGGGGTTGAATTGATTGCTCAATATTACAAAGAAAAATATTCAGCAAATATTACGATTATCCCTACCCTTGATTTAAAAGTAGGCATACCCTTAGACCATTTAACAAGAATAAAAGATAATATAGCCCTCGCTAGAAAACAACCTGGAGAATATCGTGTAGCGTTTATAGTTGGCATTACACATTCTACACCGATTATTTATATGAAAGAAAATAACAAAGAAGCTGTTTTGATTGCGGGTACAAAAGGAGCAAAATTATCTGATAAAGATTTAGCTGCACTTCAAGTCAGTCCAGAGGTACCTATTTATATGGTTCAAAACCCGAGGCAAACAGATTTTGTTTCCTGTCATACCGATGCAGTTATATTTGGAAAAGATGCAACAGGAAAGAATTCTGAACAACACTATCTTGTGCCCAATTTACTCTCGCGGTTAGAGGCCAGATCAATCAATGCAGAACATTATAAAATTGCTATGCTACCCGATGAATTGCTAAAAACATCGCAATTACCAGCCTTTGTAAAAGAGCATAAAGAACAAGAAGACATTCAAGTCCATCAGCATGGAAATAAACCTGAAACATTAAATGCATTTCGTGCAAGATACACAAAACCTGTATTCATAAATGAAAAGAAAGATGAGATCATGTTTCAAGGAAAATTTCAAACCTCAAATGATTTTTTAGAAAAGTATAGGGGTGATGATAATTTTACAGAGAAAAATTTTAATAACTATTTAAGAGAAAAAGGTCTTAAATTTATTGACATCATTGAAATACAATTTTATGTCAATGAGCTAGAAAAAGCTGCAGGACAGAAATTAACTTCTGTAGAGCGAGAAAACTTTGTAGTAGGGGCGAAGGAAGCATTTAAGAGCAATACAGATCTAGATAACCCTAGATTGCATACCTGGGCTATCCAATTTCTCAATGACCGACTCACATCGGCAACAAGCTTAAAATGCGCAAGCAATCAATAACTTTTAGATTTTTTTCTCAATATATCGTACCTTTGGAAGGTTTGTAAAATTGCTATCCTGTGTCCATATTGTGGCATTAAATTTTTTCGCTGTAGCGTAAATCAAACTATCAGCCATGCAGTTTATATTCCAAAGAACATTGTGCAGCTTCTAAGGCTAATGTGTTATCTACTTCAACGATAAGTTTGCTTGTTGCATAGGGGCAATAACTTCAATGGCTTTTTCATGATCACATTCCAAAGCAATTTTATTATAGACCTCATAGAGAATACTAGTAGGTACGACTAGCTCATTGACTTTAAGTATTAAGGAGTAAATATTTCTGCATTTTTACCATCACTTAAAAATTCAATCCAACCTGAAGAATCTACAATATTCATATGTCTCTATCCAGTTCACGATCAATTTGAGTATCCATATCCTTTTTTAAGGCATCCACTAATAACTTTGGTAATAATTCTGTACTTTTTTTATAAATTCCTGGAGATTGTGACTCTCTTGGACCAGCAACATTTAGTATTTTTATGTTATTTTGTTGTACCCATGAATTAAACTGGTCTAGATTAAATCCTTTTGATATATCAACAATAAAAAAAGGTTTATTTTTTTCTTGTAATTCTTGAAGTGTAAGCGCAGTGCCATCAGTAACCTGTAAAGGAAAGGTAGGAACCACTACTAATGTTCCGTCAGAATCTCTGATATTTAATTTTGTTCTTTCTGAATAATCCATAGAGGCTGTTTCTTGTAGTGAATACTGATTAGGTATTGCACCTGCTTCAGAAAGACGATCTTTTGGACACCAACCACCATGAGGAATGCCAAGATCAATAGCAATATCTAATGCTGCGCGATCTACCCCTGTTTGGCCGCCGGATATAATTTTCTCAATCATGTTTGCGCATGCTCTTTTAATGTTACTGAATTAGGTATTGTAGTATCAAAACTATCTATACCCGTTTTTCTTTTAATATAGCCTACAAAAACATTTGCAGGCCATGCAAGGACAATAGAATAAGTAGCGTTAATTTGAAAGCTTAAAACAACGACTTGTAAGATATCTTGTAGTCGTATTGAGTTTAATTGCATCATCAAATATGTGGGTGTTTAGTTTTCTTTTAATTACGAGAGATTTTCAGACTCACTGAGCCTTGCTTTCAGATAACGTTCTTGACGGCGGGTTCTGTCTTGAACTTGTCCTACGAGTTGTCCGCAAGCGGCATCAATATCATCGCCGCGTGTGCGTCTAACCGTCGTAATGTAACCTGCTTTTGATAAGATGCGTTGAAATTCGTCGATGGTTGCGTCAGTTGATCTTTGATAGGTCGTATGCGGAAAGGGATTAAAAGGAATAAGATTGATTTTAACCGAAATATCACGCAGCAGTTTTACGAGTTGTTTTGCATGTTCAATGTGATCATTGACGCCATCGAGCATGACATATTCCATGACAATGCTACGTCTAGGCTCATTTTTAAAATAATCTTTACACGTCGCTATTAATTCTTCCAGTGGATATTTTTTATTAAGAGGAACCAACTTGTCGCGCAAAGCATTATTAGGCGCATGTAATGAAATGGCCAGTGCGACATCGGACGCTGCGCTCAATGCCTCTATGCCTGGAATAACACCGGCGGTACTGACAGTCACGCGGTATTTAGATAATCCATAGGCAAAATCGCTGCGCATTAAATTAAGTGCGGGCAACACATTTTCATAATTTAACATCGGTTCACCCATGCCCATCATCACTACATTTGTGATGGCATGATCATGTAAGCCTTGCTTTTGTGATAACGCACGCACAGCAATCCATAATTGCCCAATAATTTCAGCGCTGGTCAGATTGCGACTAAATCCTTGTTTGCCCGTAGAACAAAAATCACAATTTAAAATACAGCCCACTTGTGAAGAAATACATAAGGTGCCGCGATTGCTGGCAGGGATAAATACCGCTTCTACGCAGTTACCATCGTTTAGCTGAATGATCCATTTACGCGTATCATCTCCTGCACATTTTTCTGATAGCACTGCGGGTGGCTTTATTTCAGCTATCTGGCTGAGTTTTTCACGTAAATCCTTGCTAAGATTGGTCATATGCTCAAAGTCTAGTACGCCGACCTCGTGGATCCATTTTAAGACTTGCTGGGCGCGAAAAGGCTTTTCTCCAATACTTTCAAACAGTTGGCGCATTGCTGCCAGATCTAAGCCGAGTAGATTTACTTTGTTAGGCAGGGGAGGGTTATTTATCATAGGTGTAAAGTAACAAAATTAGGACAAGTCGTCAAACTTAAATTTTTAATGCTGTCATTACGATAGTCTTGTCTGCAATTATGAAGACAGTGATTGTACAGCATTTAATGTGAGATAGACCGCCCAATTGCATTAATACCTAGGCATGATTTCTCCGATCCGTGATGACAATTGCAAGCATTAACGATTTATCCTTAATAGATCTCAATAGAAGTAGCCACCCGTAGATCTTGCACTTGAGGAGTAAGACCACTCGGATTGCTAACGCCGCCATCTATCGACTCCCATGTGTTCGTATTTAAAATAGCCACATTGTTTAAACTAGTAAAATCGCCGCCAACATATAATTGATCAGCATAGGGAAATAAAACTCTGGCTGTAGCAGTCAATGCACCTTGAGCAGTCCAGGTCGTACCCGCTGACAGATAAGCTACATATGGATTAAATTGACCCGCTGCATAAAGCGTATTTTCATAATAAACCAGTGATAAGATATTTGTCCCCGTATTATCAAAAAAAGTATTATTATTGCCAACAGTCGACCACGTAGATGAAGAGGGATCATAATGCACAATTTTATTAGAATGTACGGGTGAAGTTGCATGGGCTGTATTAAAATTGCCTGCAATATAGAGTGTATTGGGAGATACGCTGTCATTTAACAATGCACTCACACCGATTCTGGGCTGTGGGTAAGTCATTCCAGTCACGCCAAAAGGGGACATCCCTAATGTCTGCCAACTGCTGCTTGTGGTTGCCCATGCGGCAATATTATTCGGCGCGGTATTCGGTGAAGTACATGTGGGTGGTCCGGATGGTGCTACACCTACGCATAGGATCATTCCGCCTACATAGACCTCATTTTGCACAGTGGTGATGGCCTCAACTGTTTGAAAATTACCAAAAGACCCATTATTGGGAATACTACCCAATGACGACCAAGTTTCACCATCAAATTGCGCAATACTTTGTGCTTCGGTAGCGTCTGAACCTACGATTCCAAAGACACCCCCCGCATATAATAATTGGTCACCCTCAGCAAATAAACTTTGTACGCTACTGCTACTCACGTCAAAACTCCCATCTACGGCAGCCCAAGTACTATCATTCCAAACGGCTATTTTGTGAGTAGAAGCGATATTATCCACTTGTGAAAAATCACCACCGACAAATAAATCTCCTCTAAAAATAGCCAATGCATATCCAGTATGACTTAATCCGCCACCACTAGATGCAATATTTGTCCAGCCTTCGGTATTATTCCATTGTGCAATATTGGCCGTAGTTGTTTTTAAAGTGCCTGCTGTAGAAAAACGACCCGTCACATATAGATTCGATTTTTTAGTAAAGTTAAGCGTTTCAACGCGTGTTGAACCTGCACTATCGGCAAGCGTGATATCAATCGTACCTGTTTTAAAATCTTCTTGAGGTGTTTGATCATTATCAATACTTTTAAACCATAATATACACGCTGAACTTACGGATTGGCCAACTTCACACGTGGAAACATAGGCGCATGTGGCTGCATCTGTGCTTTGACACCATTGTATATCACTTGGCGAAGAAGTCGAAACATCGTTCAGTATAACATTACTCCCAGCAGATATGTCCACACGTTTATATTGTAAATGGGTATCATTTTGATTAACTGCAAGGCTAAATATTAAAGGATCAATTGTGGTGCTTACTAACAATTGTGTGGTATTGATATTTACAATTAATACACGGTCAAGTTGTGGCGCCGGTGGGGTATCACACGGTTGAAAATCAAAAATAAAAGTGCACGTGCCACCCGCGGCAAGCGTGCTTCCTACATGGCAAGAACTTGTTGGATCTATAGTCATATCATTATTTGCAAAGCCATCATTATTTATTAGGGTAATTTTTTGTATTTTCACGGGCGTTGCGTTGTTATTAGTGAGCGTGTAAGTGGCTACTGCCTGTGGTGTCTGAGTTGCACAATTAAGTAAAGGTGCAATATCTGGCGAAGATAATGATACCCCGCAGCTGTCTTCATGACCGCTGCAAGGAGATGATGTAGCATTGATTACCAAGGAAAAGAGTAAAGAGAACATGAGTAGTCCAAGACGTATAAAAGTGCGCATGTTTTCTCTCCTTAGCGTACACTACCAAAGCCCAGTAATTATGTTTGTAAAATTAGATCAAAGCTATCTGATACTTTATCTATTAGTTCATTATAGAGCTATCGTCAAAAGTGGTGTTTAAGTGAGGGCTGACTAGTAAATGAGTAATGGCCCATATAAAAATAATGAAATAGTGAACAATATATTAATTGCTGTGCATAAAACATTTATATGGGTAATTAAAAAATGCAACCACAAAAAACTTTATTTGAAACCATTTATCAATTAACCAAAGCCAAAGATGAAAAAGCATTATCTATAGTCATAGACTCGATGGGTTGCGTTGCACTCTTTCAGGGAGAGGACCAGCAAGTCATGCGTTTGGCCGCTGAAAATGACTATGAATCAGTTGAATTTTTAATTGATAAGTTTAATGCAAATATAAATTATGCGGTACGCGGTGCGGCATTGGGGGGACATAATGCGCTTATCAATCATCTCATAGAACGCGGAGCCAGTTTAGATTATGCCGTATGGGGAAGTGCATGCGCAGGTCATGTGGATCTGACCCATGAATTGATTAATCGTGGAGCCAGCTTAAATTTTGCCGTATACGGTGCAGCAAGTGGAAATCATGTAGCACTTACCAATGAACTCATCAATGTTGATGCGAGTTTAAGTTATGCCATTTGGGGTGCAGCATTCGGAGGACACAGCACATCAACCAAAGCGTTGCTTAATCGTGGCGCAAGCATCAATAACGCTGTACATGGTGCAGCATTTGGCGGTCATGCAGAACTGACTCATACGCTTATCCACCTTGGTGCTCATTTAAATAATGCAGTCAATGGCGCGGCAAATGGCGGTCATATCGATCTTACTAATGATCTGATTATCCGCGGAGGCAGTTTAAATCAAGCCGTGCAGGGTGCAGCGGGCGGCGGTTATATCGCTTTTGTGAATGATTTAATCAAGCGCGGAGCAGACTTGAAATATGCTGTACGCGGTATCGCGAATTGGGAGCATAGTATCAACACGGAAAATGATGCGTTACGCCTTATTGCCTACATTGATAATGAAGCATTGCGCAATTTACTCGCTGAAAAATTTAAAGAAACAATACCATCACTTGATACCCAGCGGTTGCTAGAGCAGGCAAAAAAAATAAACATGCTGATGAGGGAAAATAAACTTACTTTTAATCAGGCACAAGGTTAAGGGTTTTGGACTGGTTTTAATTACCTTTCAGCTTTTAAAAGCGGGGCAGATCCTTGAGTCTAATGGAAAAATAACGCTCCTTGTGCTAGGAATAAAGTCAGTACTTTTTAATTTAAGGACAAATAAAATGATATTAAGAGAAAAAGAAATGCCATTAAGCAATCGTTTGATCGCTGAATTTATGGGCACAGCGTGGTTAGTGTTATGTGGTTGCGGTAGTTTGGTGATTGCATCTGCGTTTCCTGGGTTAGGCATAGGTTTCTTAGGGGTTGCCTTGGCCTTCGGTTTATCGTTATTAACCATGATATATACGATAGGGCATATTTCAGGTTGTCATATTAATCCTGCGGTTTCTATAGGTTTATTTATTGTGGGCCGATTTCCTGCGCGGGATGTGTTGCCGTATATTTTCGCGCAAATTTTAGGTGGCATCGCCGGTGCAGGGTTATTATATTTAATCGCAAGTGGTAAGCCCGGGTTTGATGTGGCGCATGGGTTTGCAGCCAATGGGTATGGCGAACATTCTTTCGGCGGTTATTCAGTCGTCTCAGCGTTTATTACCGAAGCGGTATTCACTTTTATGTTGTTAATGATTATTTTAGGCAGTACAGATACTCGGGTGCCTAAAGGCTTTGCACCGATTGCAATCGGTTTGGGGCTGACATTACTGCTTTTAGTAGGGATCCCCGTGACGGGACTTTCTGCTAATCCAGTGCGTAGTACAGGTCCTGCACTTTTTGTAGGCGGTTGGGCCATACAGCAATTATGGTTATTTTGGGTGGCGCCTATCTTGGGTGCGGTCGTGGCGGCTGTGTTTTATCGCCATTTGGCAAAACTGCCGGAAAATAACTAAAACATAATTTATGCGCCGTACAGGTTAATGCTGACGGCGCATGCTTTTAAGCCTTTCTAATAGAATGTTCGAGAAAATAAGCTATAATTAAGCGTTATTACTTTGTGGAAATGGGGAGCATAGCATGGTGTCACATCTATTAAATACAGACGATAGGCTAACCGCTAAAAAGACTAAAATTGTTTGTACTTTAGGTCCCAAAACGTTCTCAATTGATGCCATCACTAAGCTGAGAAAAATGGGCATGGATGTTGCGCGGCTCAATGGTGCACAAGGGGATCTTGAATGGCATAAGCAGGCTATACAATTAGTGCGTGCGGTAGATCCTTTAATTTCAATTTTGGTTGATATTCCAGGTCGGAAAATTAGAACAACTGAGCTCGATGCGCCTTATCCTGTCAAAATAGGTGATTTGGTTATCTTTACTACCATAACCCTGCCTAAAGATCCGCATAAAATCCCAGTGAACTATGCAAAGCTGCATGAGGATCTCAAAGAAGGTGATCATATTCTTGTTGATGACGGAACATTATTCTTTACAGTGGTAAAAATTGACGGGCATGATATTCATTGTCAGGCAGAAAACAATGGACAAGTTAAAAGTTTTAAAGGCGTGAATGTTCCTTATGTCAAGGTTAATTCACCCGTCGTTTCCGAAAGAGATAAAGCAATACTCGAATTTTGTCAAAAAGAAGGTGTTGATTATATAGGCCTTTCTTTTGTTGAAAACGCGGGGGATGTTTATCAAGTGCGTGGGGTATTATCAGGCTCAGACGTCGGGATCATTGCTAAGATTGAAAATAGCCGGGGTATTGAAAATCTTGAAGAAATATTGGCAGTATCCGATGCGATTATGATTGATCGCGGTGATTTAGGTGCCGAAACCTCTGTTGAACAAATTGGGCTTTTACAAAAGAAAGTGGTGCATATTGCCACTCAGCAAGGCGTACCGGTCATTATCGCTACCGAAATGCTGAATTCGATGATTGAAAATCCTATGCCCACTAAAGCCGAAGTCAATGATATCACCAATGCTATTCTAGACGGTGCTTCTGCAGTCATGCTCTCAGGTGAGAGTGCGGTAGGTAAATATCCTTTTGAGTCGGTAAAATTGCTCTCAGATGTGATTCGACAAACAGAAGTCTATCTAAATCAAATGGGAAATCCCCTCAAGGTGGGCGATATCAAAGACACGTCTAACACGATCGGTCGCGCCGTATATGATATTACACGCTCACTGAACATTGATAAAATTGTCAGTATCGCTTCTACAGGCTATTCTGCCAAAATGATTGCACGCTATCGTGGGCAGGCAAAAATAATTATAGCGATTAATACCATAGAAAAAGCAAGAAAAATGAATTTAATTTGGGGGTCTGAGGTTGTTGTTATTCCTTTTACACTGGATCCCAGCTCTACGGAGCACATCATGGTTGTCATTCAGGCACTCATCGATCAAAAATTGCTCCTGGATGACGATAAATTTATTCTAGTTTCGGCCAAGCACGAATTTTATACCACTAAAATGAATTCCTTAGAAGTTCACTCTGTGGCCAGCTTGAAAAAATTAACACATTGGTAGGTCCACAGTCTTAACACGCTTTCCAATAAATGGCTTGAGTAGTTCGCAAAGGCAGCAGTGAAAACTGCTGCCTTTTGTTTATTTAATCATGCAGAAATGAGGATATAAACAATTGGAATGGGTAAGTAAAACAGTTATTATTGGATGCACTCACACAAAGAAATCATTTATGCAGCAAATCGAAGCATTAGATTTATTAAAAATGGGAAAAAATATTTTTCTCACCGGTGAAGCCGGTTCTGGGAAAACCTATTTATTAAATAAATACATACAATATCTCAAAGAAAATCATGTTAAAGTCGCTGTGACTGCCTCCACGGGCATCGCGGCCACCCATATACAAGGCAACACCATACATTCATGGTCGGGCATAGGCGTACGAGATACCCTGACTGATAATGATTTAGAGAATATCATCGCTTCTGATCGGATCATCCGTAATTATAAAAACGCCCGGGTATTGGTGATTGATGAAATCTCTATGCTGCAGAAGCATCAACTGGATATGGTCGATACGATAGCGCGTTCATTGCTTGAACCGGATGAAGCCTTTGGTGGCATGCAAGTCATAGTCTGTGGCGATTTTTTTCAATTGCCGCCGATTTCTCGTGGAAATGCTTTGACGCATGAAAAACAGTTTGCCTTCGAAGCCTCTGCATGGGAAAGAGGGGATTTTTATGTATGCTATTTGCACGAGCAACATCGTCAAGGTAATGATCCTTTATATGGTATTTTAAACGATATACGCAGTGGTACTGCCGGCGAGCATACCAAAGTGCCATTGCGTACGCGTTATAGAAAAGAACCCGATGGGAATACCAAAGCTACAAAAATATATTCCCGCAATGTGAATGTGGATTTGATTAATGAGCGTGAACTTGCCTCTATAAATAGTCAGGAAAAAAAATTTAAGATGACTAGCAATGGTTATCCGTTACACATAGAAGGATTAAAGAAGAATTGTCTTGCGCCGGATGAATTAAAATTAAAAATTGGCGCTGAGGTCATGTTTATCAAAAATCATATGCTAGGGAAATATGTGAATGGTACACGCTGCACTGTGATTGGCTTTGAGCGCGGCGAAGGCTGGCCTAGGGTTAAAACGTTTGATAATGACACCATTATTGCCGAACCCGAAGAATGGCGATATGAGGATAATGGCATTGTGCGTGCCACCATCACCCAAGTCCCACTCAAACTCGCCTGGGCTATCACGATTCATAAAAGTCAGGGCATGACGCTAGATGCGGCTGAAATTGATTTAGGCGATGCATTTGAACCTGGCATGGGTTATGTCGCCTTATCACGCGTACGCTGTTTAAATGGTTTAAAACTGATGAATCTGAATGAAATGGCGTTGCAAGTGCATCCTAAAATTCTTGACCATGATAAAATTTTTAAACAGTGTTCGGCGGATAATGTGGAATACCTGAAAACACTCTCTACTGAACAAATAGCAGATTCTCAAAAGCAAACACTGATAGATCGTTTTCGTGGCTGTGCCATTAAACCTAAGGCAAAAATAGCAACAAAAGCGAGAAAAGAAAAATCCAAGCCTACGCACCTCATTACCTTGGAAATGCTGCAAAACAATCAGTCCATAGCAATGATTGCCGCGGAACGCAATCTGACCTATGGCACTTTATTAACCCATATTGAAAAGCTTAATGGCTTGAAACTCATCAATCTTCAGCACATTAATCACCTTAAGGCTGCGCTTGCACAAGAAGATTTTGAAGCGATTTTTGTTGCATTGAAGGCCTCGGAGGAGGGGAGACTCATGCCCATTTATGAGAAATTTACGGGGAAATTTAGCTATGAAGAGATTCGGATGGTACGATTGTTTACGGTACTACCCTAGGCATTTTATATGATGGGGGTTCTAGGGCAAGCGATGGTATTCCGGCAGATAGTTTGATATCTAAGTGTTATTTATGTTCTACAGCTTCCTAATCATCATTTTATCTCATCTCTTTAACTTTCTTTTTATTGGTCTATAATATTTTATATCGCCCAAATGGGTATACATCAAGGAAGATTACAAATGAAAATTAAAAACCTCTATCTAGGTTCTTTAACCTCGATAGCAGTATTAGCTTCTAGCTTAGCTAATGCTGAACAAGCTGTAACAGTTCCCACATTTGAAGGCGGATTCACTGCTTCTATCGGAACATTTTATGTCGTGCCTTCTTCAGCAGATGGCACTTTAGCCGTAGTTGGTCCACAAGATAATCCTGTTGTCTTCGATAATCTTGGATATATCAGCCCCTCAACAAAATATCAATTTGGCTGGGAAGCTTCAATAGGTTATATATTTGAAGATACTGGAAATGATATTGAATTATATTATCGTGGTCTTTCTAACGACACAACGAATGATATTAATGGTGTAGTTTCTCCAATATTCGAAGACACTACTTCTGATATATCAAGCAAATTAAAGTATGAATTGGAAACTGCAGATTTGATGATCGGCCAATTTATCGACTTAGGTACCCATGTACAAATGCGCTTTTCAGGCGGTTTGTCTTACCTTTTTACTCAGCAACAAGAAAATCTTTCAGCTGATGTAAGTGCTCCATTTCCACCATCACCACCAACACCTCCATTACCTGGGCCACCTGCACCAGGAATATATGCTATAGATCAAACCAGCAAATTCAGTGGTTTCGGTCCTCGTGTTTCTTTGGATTCTCGCTATGATTTTGGTGGTGATGCAGAAGGATTAGGTATTGTTGGCGGCGCTTCATTAGCGTTCTTCTTAGGTAATAATAAAATTACTGGCAACACTGATGTAGCAATGCCAGTACCCCCACCACCTGATAGTAATCTTCGAGACCCAACTATAGAACAAATCGAAACTACTTTTTCAGACAAATTGGAAAATCAAGCGGTTACCAATTTAAGAGCTAATTTAGGTATCGATTATGTCTTTTTCTTTGATAATGAAGAATCAACTTTAGGCATCGAATTAGGTTACCTAGTGGATTATTATGATAATGCTATCGCGACTGTTGATACCGCACAATTAAATGGCGGACCCGCAGGGTTTGACGCAGGCATAGGTTTTGAAACCAATACCAGCGCTCTGACATTCAGCGGTCCTTATCTGCAGATTAAAGGCGTGTTCTAAGCTAATCTTAGCTCGATATAGAGGGGGCCTTATGGCCCCTTCTTTCGTTGTAAATGATTAATTCATCAGAATAATCATATCTCTTTTAAATGTAATACAGTATATCTTTAAGAGACTGGAAAGGGGGATATATTTTGCTATAGTTACCTAACTATATGTCCATGCCAAGGTTCTGTTTAGACTTTTTCAAGGACGAGAAATTAATATTTGTGAGGATAATAAATGAATAAACTGAGTAATGAAGATAATGCGAATGCATTAGATGCATCAGGACAACCTAATCAATTTGGTTTTGACAAGCCCTTACATGCCTGGATGAGCCAATTTACTGGTTGGTTAGCGCCATCCTCTTTTTTATTGGCTTATTTTGATTGGCTAACCCATTTAAGCCATTCTCCCGATAAAAGATTGGAACTGCTCACTAATGCCATCAAAAGAAATATACAATTTATGTCATTGTTTTTGCAATCATCGAGTGGCCAACAATGTGGGCGTTGTGTGGATCCAAAAGAATCCGATCGTCGGTTTAAAAATGAATTATGGAATCACTTCCCATTTAATATGTACTCGCAATTCTTTTTAATATATGAACAAACTTGGGATGATGCCACAAAAAATATACCAGGCGTTTCTAAACATCATCTGAACCTGGTTAATTTTTTGACCAGGCAAATGCTCGATGTGTTTTCTCCATCCAATTTTCCACTCACTAATCCTGAAGTCATTAAAGCGACAGCTGATCAATTGGGTATTAATTTTGTAAGGGGATACCGTAATTTGATTGAAGATATCTCACACCGCATTAATAAATCTCCCCCAGTAGGTGCGGAAAATTTTATAGTGGGGAAGAATGTAGCCATTACACCAGGGAAAGTGATCTATCGAAATCATTTGATAGAACTTATCCAGTATGAACCTACCACTGAAAAAGTTTTTTCGGAACCCATTTTAATTATTCCCGCATGGATTATGAAATATTACATCCTGGATCTTTCACCGAATAATTCCATGGTAAAGTATCTGGTAGATAAAGGTCACACGGTATTTATAATTTCATGGAGAAATCCTGGCAGTGAAGATAGAAATTTGAGCATGGACGATTACGTCAAGCTCGGAGTTATGGAAGCTGTGAATGCCATAAATCATATCATACCAAAACAACAAATTAATGCGGTGGGTTATTGCATAGGCGGAACTTTACTCATGATTGCTGCAGCAGCCATGGCAAATGCAAATGATCATCGATTAAAATCTATTACCTTGTTTGCGACCCAGGTGGATTTTAAAGATGCAGGCGAGCTTCTTTTATTTATTGACTCTAGCGAATTAAATTATATTGATGACATTATGTGGGAAAAAGGCTATTTAGAGGGGCAACAAATGGCAGGTACCTTCAGTATGCTCCAGTCTGTTGATCTCATTTGGTCTAGAAGTGTTTTGGATTATCAACTAGGACAAAGAAGGCCGATGAATGATTTAATGGCTTGGGATTCCGACACGACTCGTATGCCTTATAAAATGCACTCAGAATATCTTAGAAAATTATTTTTAGATAATGATCTGGTAGAAGGACATTATACGATTGATGGACAAACGCTTGCTTTAGAAGATATTAATATTCCCATTTTTGCAGTAAGCACGATAAGAGATCATGTCGCCCCTTGGAAATCTGTTTATAAAATTCATTTCCTTACTGATTCCGATATCTCATTTGTTTTAACTAGCGGTGGACATAATTCGGGCGTCGTTAATGAACCGGGACATCCTGGGCGTAGTTATCAACTGATGAAGCATAAAAAAGATGAGAATTATCTTTCTCCAGAAAGTTGGCAACAACAAGCCTTGAGCCATGAAGGATCCTGGTGGCCTGCCTGGGTGAAGTGGCTCGCCAAACATTCTGGAGAAAAAGTAGTGCCTGTTCCTATGGGTAATCCTCAGCAAGGGTATGAAATTTTATGTGATGCACCGGGTACCTATGTGTTACAAAAATAATCATTTACTCAATTAGAAAGGAGTTTTTATGAAAAATCGTATCGCATTAGTTACGGGTGGTTTGGGTGACATTGGCACAAAAATTTGTCATGAGTTTTGTACTAGAGGCGCTAAAGTGATAGCGGTTGATCGCTTAGCCAAAGATAAAGCATTATTATGGCAAGCAGAACAAAAAAAACTTGGGTTTGACATTGAACTCGGTTTTGCAGATGTGACGCAATTTGACAGTTGTGCTGAATTGCAAAATGATGTTGAAAAACGCGTGGGCCCTGTTGATATCCTCATCAACGCTGCAGGTACCATTAACGATGCCACCTTACATAAAATGACGCCAGAGCAATGGAATCAAGTGGTACACACCGATCTAGATAGCGTATTTAATGTTACGCGGCAATTTATTAATGGCATGATCGAACGCGGATATGGCCGTATTGTTAATATCTCTTCTGTTAACGGTGAAAAAGGACAATTTGGACAAACCAATTATTCATCAGCGAAATCGGGTATTTATGGTTTTAGCAAAAGTTTAGCGCAAGAAGTCGCTAAACATGGCATTACTGTGAATAGCATTTCACCTGGCTATGTTGAAAGTCGTATGGTCCTGTCTGTTTCAAAAGAGGTGCTAGCAAAAATTATTGCAGGAATCCCGGTAGGCCGTTTAGCAAAACCGGAAGAAATTGCGTGGTCAATTGCATTTTTAGCCTCAGAAAGAAGTGCTTTTATTACCGGCACGAATTTGAGCGTCAATGGCGGAATACACATGGGCTGAGAATAATGAGGAAACAATCATGTAGGGAAAAACGAAATTTTCGATCATATGATGACGGATGGTTTACTTGATCCTTATACAGAAAAACCCATGGGTTATTTCGCAGAACAATGTGCTATTAAAGAGTTAAAGCTCTCTGCAGAAAAAGTGAATGTTTATGGAGGCGCTTGCGTGCTGGGTCATCCGTTGGGTGATACAGGTGCAAGAATTATAGTTACGATATTAAATGCATTAAAGCAAATAAAATTAAAGCGAGGTCTTGCTGCATTGTGTATCGGTGGTGGAGAAGCAACGGCTGTGGTAGTAGAAATTATTCCTGACTAAATAGATAATAAAGAGAATGTAACCTATGAAACCTAATGATGATCTACCTAAGGTACCTAAACCTTCTGACGATTTGATGCAGCAGCGGATCGCGAAACGTGCACATCAAATCTATGAGGAGAGTGGTCGTTTCGCTCAGGACTGGAAGTTGGCAGAGGAGGAGATTAGGAAAGAGATGGCTAATGCCGCAGCCGGCATACCAGAGGCCGTACCTGATAAAGCTGAACCTGCACCCAAAACCGAAGCGGAACCTAAGCCTGATACAGCGGAAGCTGCACCCAAAACCGAAGCGGAACCTAAGCCTGATACAGCAGAAGCTGCACCCAAAACTGAAGCTGCGCCTAAGCCAGATAACACAAAACCAGCAAGCAAAATAGAAGTTAAAGCAGGCGCTAACTCCCAGCCGCAGGACAATTTAAAATCACTGTCCATGCCAGATCTGGAAAAGAAATTGAATGCGTCAGCAAATGGCTTGACTGAAAGTGATGCAAAAACTCGCCTATCCCAATATGGGGCTAACGAGATTGTAGAAAAAAAACCTAATGAATTTTTGAAATTTTTAAGCTATTTTTGGGGTCCCATCCCTTGGATGATTGAAGTCGCGATCATCTTATCAGGCGCGATTCAACACTGGCCGGATTTTTTCATTATCCTTGTTTTGCTTTTTTCTAATGCTGGAGTTAGATTCTGGGAAGAACATTCAGCCGGCAACGCTATCGCTGCGCTAAAAGCTAAGCTTGCCATTAAGGCGAAAGTGAAACGTGATGGTAAATGGGGTAGTCAAAATGCACGTGAATTAGTACCTGGTGATGTCATTCGATTATGTTTAGGCGATATTGTGCCCGCTGATGCGCGTTTGTTAGAAGGTGATCCTGTGGAGGTTGATCAATCCTTACTGACAGGAGAATCTTTGCCTGCCACACGTAAAACAGGGGAGGCTGTCTATTCGGGTTCAATCATGCGTCAAGGAGAAATCAGTGCGTTGGTTTACGCGACCGGAACCCATACTTATTTTGGAAAAACAGCGCAACTGGTTCAAGAAGCACATACTATCAGCCATTTTCAACGCGCTGTGTTGAAAATTGGTAATTACTTAATTATGTTAGCGCTGGTTCTGGTGGCAGCGATTATTGCTGTCGCGATTTATCGTGGCGATCCATTACTCACGACCTTGCAGTTCGCCTTGGTACTCACGGTCGCGGCAATTCCCGTCGCTATGCCTACGGTGTTATCCGTGACCATGGCAGTGGGCGCACGTTTGCTCGCTAAAAAAGAAGCGATTGTAACCAAGCTGTCTGCCATTGAAGAATTGGCGGGAGTGGATATATTGTGCGCAGATAAAACAGGCACATTGACCCAAAACAAACTCACCTTAGGCACACCGTTCACTGTGAACAAGATAGCAGCTGGTCAAGTGATATTGGAGGCGGCGTTAGCCTCACGTGCAGAAGATAAAGACACCATCGATATGGCAGTCATCAGTGGATTGCAAGATGCTGCCGTGTTGAAAGAATATCAAGTCATTCATTTTCAACCTTTTGATCCCGTGCATAAGCGTACGGAGGCGACCGTCAAAGGCAAAGACGGAGAGGAGTTCAAAGTGACTAAAGGCGCGCCACAAGTCATCATGGCGTTATCTGCAAATGCATCACAGGTGAAAGCGGTTGTTGAAAAGTCTGTCGATGAATTTGCCGCGCAAGGATTTCGTTCATTGGGCGTTGCGCGCTGTGATAAGGCCGGGCAGTGGCAGTTTCAAGGGGTGTTACCTTTGTCCGATCCACCCCGAACAGATGCTAAGACAACGATCGCGAATGCAAAACAGATGGGTGTGAAAATTAAAATGGTCACCGGTGATCAAATACCTATAGCCAAAGAAATCGCGCAGAGCTTAGATATGGGTACAAATATTCTTGATGCAAGCGGCTTTACTGACAAGAAGGATAAAGGCCCTGAAGATCCAAAACTCATAGCCTCTGTTGAAAAAGCGGATGGTTTTGCTCAAGTGTTTCCTGAAGACAAGTTTCGCATCATCACCATTTTGCAAAAACTCGGTCACATCGTCGGTATGACCGGTGATGGGGTGAATGATGCACCTGCACTCAAGCAAGCGGACTGCGGCATCGCCGTTTCCACCGCAACAGATGCAGCGCGAGCGGCGGCATCTATTGTGTTGCTGGCGCCGGGGCTTTCGGTAATTATTGATGCTATTAAGGAAAGCCGAAAAATTTTCCAGCGTATGAATAGCTATGCGATGTACCGGATTGCTGAAACCTTGCGTGTGCTGCTCTTTATGACACTAGCGATCTTGGTATTTAACTTTTATCCTGTGACAGCCATCATGATCGTGATGTTAGCGCTACTGAATGATGGCGCCATCCTCTCGATAGCCTATGATAATGTCCATTATAGTAACGAGCCAGAGGGATGGAATATGCGTAAAGTAATCGGCATTTCCACCGTGTTAGGTGTCGTCGGAGTCATCGCTGCGTTTGGTTTATTTTATCTTGCTGAACGCGTTTTTCATCTTGATCGTGCGCTAGTTCAGACGATGATGTATTTGAAGTTATCTGTGGCAGGACATCTAACGATTTTCTTAACACGTACCCGCGGTCCATTCTGGTCCATACGTCCTGCACGAATTTTATGGCTGGCAGTGTTGGGCACACAAATTATAGCGACACTGATTGCAGTTTATGGGCTGTTTATGACACCGCTAGGCTGGGGTTGGGCGTTGTTCGTTTGGGGATATGCGCTTGCATGGTTCCTCGTGAATGATCGCGTTAAGTTGCTTGCTTATAGGTTTCTTGATCCTATAAAAAGTAAAACGTCTTCCAATAAGCCTCTAAAAAATATTGTGGAAACCTAAACTTAAGGATTTTAAATATGAACACTATAGAAAATAAAACTTTCGACGAAATGAAAATCGGTGACACAGCCAGCATCAAGCATAGGGTATTACAAAAAGATATCGAGCTCTTTTCTATTATGTGCGGCGATGTCAATCCCGCCCATTTAGATCCGACATACGCCAAAGGCGATATGTTTCATAAAATTATCGCGCAAGGCATGTGGGGCGCGTCGTTTTTCTCGACAGTATTGGGCACTGAACTACCGGGCCCGGGAACTATCTATTTAGATCAAACCCTTAAATTTGAGCAACCCATTTTTATTGGCGACTCTATTACTATTAGCGTTACCGTCAGCAGTAAAAAAGCAGGCAAATATAATATCGTTGAGCTTGATTGTCAGTGTATCAATCAAGATAATAAAGTCGTTATTAGTGGCTTGGCAACCGTCATTGCACCAGACAAAAAAATGAAATTAGAAGCTTCTGTGTTGCCCACAGCTACACTAAAAATGCCGATACGTGAGTGGTATAAAAAGTTGGCTTCCAAAAGCAGCATGGCGCCACTAAAAACCGCTATTGTCCATCCTGTGGATGCACTATCACTACAAGGCGCCATTGAATCAGCACAAGCAGGCTTAATCATACCGATATTGGTTGGGCCTAAAGATAAAATTCAGGCTGCGGCAAAAGAAAACAATCTTGATATTTCATCGTATAAATTGATCCCCACATTGCACAGTCTAGAAGCTGCAGAAAAAGCCGTAGCCCTGGCAAGAAGCGGTGAAGTGGAAGCCTTGATGAAAGGTAAAATACACACTGACGAGCTGATGCACGCCGTTATCGACAAAGACAAAGGACTACGTACCGCTAGGCGTATGAGCCATATCTTTGCAATGGATGTCCCTAATTATTTTAAACCACTATTTATTACCGATGCCGCTATCAATTTATTTCCCCATCTTACGGAAAAAGTAGACATAGTGCAAAATGCTATTGATTTATTTCAAGCTTTGGGAATGGGAACTCCAAAAGTCGCTATTGTTTCCGCCGTTGAAACCGTGAATGAAAAAATCCCTTCGACTTTAGATGCTTGCGCGTTATGTAAAATGGCAGAGCGCGGTGAAATCACCGGTGGGATATTAGACGGTCCTTTGGCATTTGATAATGCGATATCGGTTGAATCAGCAAAAGTAAAGGGGATCATCTCTGAGGTGGCAGGTGATGCGGATATTATCGTGGTGCCAGACGTTGAGTCTGGTAATATGCTTTACAAACAAATGACATACCTTTCTGGTGCTGAAGCGGCCGGTATTGTGATTGGTGCCACTGTCCCCATCATATTGACCAGTCGGGGTAGCGATGCCTTATCAAGGCAAGCGTCCTGCGCCATGGCGCTACATTATGTGCGTAATAAAAAGGTGATTGCAAAATGAGAAATTCAGATGCGAGTTCATCACGGATTTAAATTTACAAAACATACTGATCAGTGATATCAGTAGGAGTTCAAAATGTTAATTGATTTAAAGGGAAAAGTGGGTTTGGTCGTCGGCATTGCAAATGAACACAGCATCGCATACGGTTGCTCAGAAAAATTTCATGAAGCAGGTGCCGAATTGGTCATTACCTACCTTAACGAAAAAGCAAAACCCTATGTGCAGCCCTTGGCTACAGCACTGAAAACACCTTTATTTTTACCTTGTAATGTGCAGAATGAAGACGAGTTGAAAGCGGTGTTTGAAAATATTCGGCAAAAATGGGGAAAGCTAGATTTTATGTTGCATTCGATTGCTTTTGCTTCTAAAGCAGATTTAAGCGGTAGAGTAGTCGATTGTTCAAAAGCAGGATTTCTGGATTCCATGGATATTTCCTGTCATTCACTTATTCGTATGGCAAAATTAGCTGAACCTTTAATGAAAGAGGGCGGAAGTATATTGACCATGACGTATTATGGCAGTCAAAAAGTAATATTGAATTATAATATGATGGGTATTGTTAAAGCAGCACTCGAAGCATCGGTTCGCTACTTGGCATCCGAATTAGGCAAAAGCAACATCCGTATCAATGCGATATCGCCAGGGGCTATTCAAACGCGAGCCGCATCGGGTATTCCAAATTTTGAAGCCTATATTAAAGCTGAAACAGCAAAAACACCCTTACATAAATTGGTGGATACGGGCAGCGTGGGTAACTTGGCCGCGTTTATTTCCAGTAGTGCGGGAAGCGATATTACTGGTCAAGTTTATTATATTGATGCAGGTTATTCGATCATGGGTTAAATAAATTAACAAAGCGATAGACGCATATCGAACAACAGAGCATGCATAATGCCATGTCCGTTTTGAAAATTTTGAAAACTAAATCATGGGAAAATGAGCTGGTAAACCATATTGGAGCGGTTATCCATAGGACACCGTCATAATAGTCATTTTCCCTTTTGATTTTATTCTTTTTACCCTCGTAATATTCACGTTAGAGGCTACAAAGAGGAAGGCACTATCACCACACCTTTTGACTTACGCGTGCAGAATGAAATAGATCGTTTTCATTTTGTCCAAGATGTCATTGATCGCGTCCCGCATTTGGGTGACAAAGGAGATTATTTGAAACAAATGGTTCGTGATAAGCTTATTGAACACAAGCTGTATATCGATAAGCATGGCAAAGACATGCCTGAGATCTTGAATTGGAAATGGAGTTAAAAAAAATATTAAAAAGATGAAGAGGAACATGCCAATAAATTTTTCGATTTAATCCAGCAAAATAATAGTTTCAGAGACTTAGGAAATGGGTCAGATAACTTTTATATTGCTCATTCTATGCTAAACTTACTATTCGTTATAGTGCTGTATGGCAGACATTCAATATAAAATAAATGGTGATGCACATGCTACGCAAAGGCATTATTATGACCGCCGGTGCCGGCACACGACTGTGGCCTTTGACGCACAGTGTCAATAAACAGATGCTTCCTATCTATGATAAACCCATGATTTACTATCCATTAACTCAGCTAATGAAAGCGGATGTACGCGATATTCTGATCATTACCTCTGCATATGATCTGGAGGTATATCAAACATTGCTGCAAGATGGTTCGCAGTGGGGTATTAATATTTCCTTTGCGGTACAAGAAAAACTCTGTGGTATTGCAGATGCTTTTTTAATCGGGGAGCAATTTATAGGTCGAGATAATGTTGTATTACTGCTAGGTGATAATATTTTTCACGGTGGAAATGTGGATGATAGTTTGAAAAATGCACTAAACAATACTTCTGGTGCTACTGTGTTTGCTTATCCTGTAGAAGATCCAAGCCAGTACGGTGTTATCGCATTTAATGAAAGTGGAAAACCTGTGAGCATTGAAGAAAAACCTCAATGTCCTAAATCGCAATATGCGGTGACTGGACTTTATTATTATGACAATTATGTGATCGACATTGCTAAAAGTTTAAAGCCCTCGGCTCGTGGGGAACTTGAAATTACTGATGTTAACCGTGCTTATTTGCATAAAAAAAATCTAGAGGTGGAAATACTAAATGAAAATACCACGTGGTTAGATGCAGGCACCTCTGCAAGTTTACTTGCTGCTGCAAATTTTATTCACACCACAGAGACTAAGCTAGGTATTAAAATTGGATGCCCAGAAGAAACAGCTTGGCGTTTAGGATTTATTAATGATGAGGCGTTGATTGTTGCCGCAAATCGTTATGCTAAGAATCATTATGGTCAATACTTGCTAAAGCTACTTGCTGGGAGTGCAACATGTTAAGTCCGCTTGCAGGTTTGCCGGCACCGCCTTCCTTGTTAGTGAATGTGCCAAAACTAATCACAGCCTATTATTCAGAAATACCCGATGCTCATGTGCCTGAACAACGGGTTGTATTTGGCACCTCAGGACATCGCGGCTCATCTTTTGATAAAAGCTTTAATGAATGGCATATTCTTGCAATCACTCAGGCTATTTGTTTATATCGTACGCAACACAATATCAATGGGCCATTATTTTTAGGGATAGATACGCATGCACTCTCAGTGCCTGCATTTGTCAGCGCTCTTGAAGTATTAGCAGCTAACAAAGTAGAAGTCATGATTGCACCCAATGATGAATATACCCCCACGCCGGTGATTTCGCACGCCATATTAACTTATAATCAAGAGCGCAGCACAGGATTAGCCGATGGGATAGTGGTAACCCCGTCACACAATCCGCCAAAAGATGGTGGATTTAAATATAATCCTCCATCAGGCGGTCCGGCTAATCAAAATGTGACGCATTGGATAGAAAAAAAAGCTAATGAATTTCTTGAAAATAAATTAAAAAATATCAAAAGAGTATCTTTTGAGACTGCATTACGTGCCGATACTACACATCGATATGATTACCTGAATACTTATGTGAATGATTTAGAAAATGTAGTGGATCTCAATTTAATCCGTGATTCAAAGATTCATATGGGTGTGGATCCATTGGGTGGCGCAGGCGTGCATTATTGGCAGCCTATTGCGCATAAATATGGATTGAATATGACTATTACGAATGAAACTGTGGATCCCACGTTTAGTTTCATGACCGTGGATTGGGATGGTCAAATTCGTATGGATCCTTCATCACCTTATGCCATGGCGAAGTTAATTAACTTAAAAAATAATTTTGACATCTCATTTGCTTGCGATACAGATTATGATCGTCATGGCATTATTAGTCCTAGCAAAGGATTGTTACCCTCCAATCATTTTCAGAGTCTTGCCATCTCCTATTTATTGGAGCAACGCAAAAAATGGCATTCATCTGCAGCGATAGGTAAAACTATTGTGAGCAGCGCGATGATCGACCGCATCAGTAAAAAGCTGTGTCGTAAACTTTATGAAGTGCCAGTTGGATTTAAATGGTTTGTGGAGGGGCTGTTAGATAGTTCTCTTTGTTTTGCCTCAGAAGAAAGTGCTGGCGCGTCATTTAGTCGTATCTCAGGCCGTGTGTGGACCAGTGATAAAGATGGCATTATTGCTGCGCTGTTGGCCGCAGAAATGACTGCGCATTATGGGCGAGATATAGTTGAAATATATGATAATCTAGTCAATGAATTGGGTCCTGCAGTTTTTGATCGGATTGATGCCCCCGCCACACTAGAACAAAAAACTATTCTGGAAAAATTGACTGCGAATCAAATTCACTCTACTACACTCGCAGGTGAGAAAATTCAGTCCATCTTAACTAACGCACCGGGCAATGATGCACCCATAGGCGGGGTGAAAGTGATAACTAAGAGTGGATGGTTTGCTGCGCGTCCTTCAGGAACAGAAGATATTTACAGAATTTATGCGGAAAGTTTTCAAGATGCGGATCATCTGCAACAGATTATTACCGAAGCACAAACCATCATCAATGAAGCGTTATCAATACCTGGAAAAAATAATGAAAAATGAACAAGCCCAACAACAATGTGACATCGGCATGATAGGCTTGGGCATCATGGGCCGGAATTTATTATTGAATATGGCTGAACATGATTTTTGTGTTGCAGGGTATGATAAAGATGAAACCAAGGTGACCTCATTAAATCAAGAGTCTAAACAACACGACGTATATGCCGCCAGCAACATTAAAGATTTTTTGGCATTATTAAAAGCGCCACGCGCCATTATGCTACTCGTGCCCGCAGGTCCTGCAGTAGATGCTATCATCGAAGAATTACTACCCTTTTTGCAAACCGGAGATTTAATTATAGATGCCGGTAATTCATATTTTAAAGATACCGATAACCGTGCTCAAAAATTAATAGCAAAAGGAATTTATTTTTTAGGTGTAGGCATATCCGGTGGAGAAGAAGGTGCGCGCCATGGGCCCAGTATTATGCCAGGGGGGCCTAAAGCAGCCTACGATCGTATTCATCCTATATTTTCAGCCGTCGCAGCAAAAGTAAATAATGAACCCTGCGTTGCTTATCTGGGTCCAAAATCTGCCGGCCATTATGTCAAAATGATACATAATGGCATTGAATACGGCATCATGCAACTTATTGCCGAAACTTACGATGTAATGAAACGTGGCTTAAATTTCAATGATGAGCAATTATGTAAAATATATGGCGAATGGAACCAAGGGGAATTAAACAGCTATTTGCTCGAAATTACGGGCAATATTTTTAGTAAAAAAGATGATAGAACAGGCAAAGAACTGATCGATCAAATTCTAGCTGTAGCGCAACAAAACGGTACGGGCATGTGGACTTCGCGTAGTGCGATGGAATTACAATGCCCTACACCGACTATCGATTCCGCAGTGATGATCCGCGATTTATCCGTATTTACGGAACAGCGTCGCAATGCCAGTGAGATTTATCAACGCGCCATAAAAAAATTTACGGGAGTGGAAAATACTTTTCTTACGCAATTGCAACAGGCATTGTATGCTGCCATGATTATCACGTACGCACAAGGGATGGCGCTCTTATTCGTTGCCTCTAAAAAATATGAATATGATTTAGATCTTGCCACTATTGCACGGATCTGGCGCGGCGGCTGCATTATCCGCGCAACTTTATTAGAGGATATCTGCACTGCATTTCAGAATAATGGTGATTTACCCCATTTATTGTTGGATCCTCACTTGTCCCATGTGCTAATGGCTAATCAGGAAGATTTACGGCAAGTGATCTCCCAGGCCATAGTATTAGGCGTGCCTATGCCTGCATTCATGGCCTCACTTGGATATTTCGATTCATATCGGAGTGCATGGCTGCCTGCTAATCTTATCCAGGCACAGCGTGATTATTTTGGCTCACATACGTATCAGCGAATTGATGCTACAGGCACTTTTCACACTCAATGGGAAGAATAATATGTCAGCACAACATTCATCTTTAGATTTACTCTGTATCAATACGATACGCACGCTGTCTATGGATGCGGTTCAAAAGGCCAATAGTGGGCATCCTGGTTTGCCTATGGGTGCTGCGCCCATGGCTTATGTATTATGGACACATTTTTTAAAACATAATCCTAAAAATCCGAATTGGTATGATAGAGATCGCTTTGTATTATCAGCAGGTCACGGCTCAATGTTATTGTATAGTTTATTACATTTAACCGGTTATGCGGTTTCTATCGATGATATCAAGCAATTTCGCCAATGGGGTAGCATTACACCTGGTCATCCAGAATATCAATTAACACCCGGCGTTGAAATAACCACAGGTCCCTTAGGGCAAGGTTTTGCAAATGGTGTCGGGATGGCGATAGCAGAAGCCTATCTAGCCGCGCGATATAATAAACTAGAATTTAATATCATTGATCATTTTACTTATGGCATAGTCAGTGATGGTGATTTAATGGAAGGCGTCGCCTCAGAAGCGGCATCTTTGGCTGGACATTTAAAACTAGGAAAATTGATTTATTTATACGATAACAATCATATTACACTGTCTGCTGCAACGCAATTGGCTTTTACTGAAGACAGGGCCGTGCGTTTTGCAGCCTATGGCTGGCATACACAAATCATTGATGACGGTAATGATTTGAACGCCATCCATAAGGCTATCGAAGCGGCACAAAAAGAAACTCAAAAGCCTTCAATCATTTTGGTTAAAACACATATTGGTTTTGGCTCTCCGCATAAGCATGATACCTTTGAAGCACATGGCTCGCCGCTAGGAAAAGAAGAGGTTAAATTAACCAAGCAAAATTTAAATTGGCCGACTGAAAAATCATTTTATATTCCTAAGGAAGTTGTCAAGCATTTTCAAAAGGCACTCGTTTCCGGTAAAAAAATAGAGACAAGATGGAATACACAGTTTATGCGCTATGCAAAGAAACATCCTATTTTGGCAAAAGAGCTGCAACAATTTATTAAAGGCGAACTTCAACCAAATTGGTATGAGAATATTCCTAAATTTCCTGCCGATCCTATCGGCATGGCGACACGGGTTGCGAGTGGAAAAGTCATGCAAGCGATTAATCCAAATCTTCCTGGACTTGTCGGTGGATCAGCAGATTTGAATCCATCAACTTTTACCCAACTGATTAATTTTGGTAATTTTCAAAATAGCTCCATGGCTGTGGGTGACTTACAAGGTTCATTAGATGGCGGTTGGGATTATTCCGGTCGTAATATTTTTTATGGCGTGCGTGAACATGCCATGGGATCGATATCCAATGGACTTGCGACTTTTGGTAGCCTCATTCCTTTTACGGCTACATTTTTATGTTTTGCAGATTATATGCGACCTGCGATACGCCTTGCTTCACTGATGAAACTTCAGGTGATTTATGTCTTTACGCATGATAGTTTAGCTTTAGGTGAAGATGGCCCGACGCATCAACCGGTGGAACAGTTGGCAAGTTTACGGGCTATTCCACATTTAATTGTGATCCGCCCCAGTGATGCCAATGAAACTGCCGTGGCCTGGAAAATGGCAATTGAAACGCGCGATAGTCCAGTCGCCTTAATATTAACACGACAAGCTGTGCCTACGATAGATAGACAATTGTTTGCCCGTGCAACAGGATTGCTTAAAGGCGCTTATATATTAATCGATGCACCAAAATCTAAACCCGATATTATTTTAATTGCAACCGGGTCTGAAGTGGGTTTGATCCTTGCAGCACAACAAAAATTACAAAAACAAAAAATTGCAGTGCGTATTGTTTCCATGCCAAGTATGGAATTATTTGAAGCACAACCACAAAAATACCGTGACAGTGTATTGCCGCCTGCAATGACAACACGTTTAGTTGTGGAGGCAGGTGTGCGTCAAGGCTGGGAGCGTTATATTGGACCCCTTGGAGATATGTTAAGCGTAGAAGATTTTGGCGCTTCTGCGCCTGGCTCGATAGTGATGCAAAAATATGGGTTTACTGCGGAGCATGTTTATAAACGTGCTTTAGCATTATTGAAAAAAAATAAAAAAAATAAGGTATAAATCATGAAAACAAATCCTTTGCGCGCTCTTGAAGCTCTGGGTCAGTCTATCTGGTTGGATTATATTCAACGAGAATTAATGACTAGCGGCCAGTTAAAAAAAATGATTGATGAAGACGGTCTAGGTGGTATGACTTCAAATCCATCAATTTTTGAACAAGCGATTAGCAAGAGTCATGATTATGATGCAGATATTCAAATGATGACACAAGCAGGTCATACTATAGATGATATTTATGCCGCACTCACACAAAAAGATGTGCAAACTGCTGCCGATGAATTTCGTGATTTATACAATAAGCTTGATGGCAACGATGGCTATGTCAGTTTAGAAGTCAATCCTCATCTTTCCCATGATACGTTTGCCACCATTGCACAAGCGCGTAGCTTGTGGAAAGCCTTGAACCGCCCCAATGTTCTAATTAAAGTCCCCGCAACTAAAGCAGGAATACCTGCTATCAAACAATTGATTAGTGAAGGCATTAATGTCAACGTGACCTTACTGTTTGGTTTGCCACGTTATAAAGAAGTGGCGCTAGCCTATATTGAAGGGTTGGAAATGCGTGCGGCGAGTGGTGCGCCACTCAAATCTATTGCCAGTGTCGCTAGTTTTTTCTTAAGTCGTATTGATGTGTTAATCGATCCACAATTAGACCATGCAAAAGAATTGCAAGGTCAAGTCGCACTATCCAGCGCAAAATTGGCTTATCAAATTTATCACGAATTATTTAATAGTGTGCGATTTAAAAAATTGATAGAGCAGGGCGCACGTGTGCAACGTTTACTCTGGGCAAGCACTAGCACAAAAAATCCTAATTATAGTGATGTAAAATATGTGGAAGCTATCATTGGGCCTAATACGGTTAATACACTGCCCTTAGAAACCCTAAATGCCTATCGGGATCATGGTCATCCAAAACTTGAACTTGAACAAGATATTGATAAAGCACAGGCGGTTTTTAAAAAACTATCAGAACTCGGTATTGATATTGATAAAATGACTCAACAATTAGAACATGAAGGCGTGGATAAATTCAATAAATCTTTTGATCAATTAATGTCAGTGTTGAAAGATAAATCATCAAAGGATTCAAAATGATCAAGTACAATGCAGGCAACGCACAAGATGCGATCACGAAAGAGCTCAATGCGTGGCAAAAAGAAAATAAGATGTCACGTTTATGGAAGAATGATCCGAGTCTTTGGACTAACCATGATGAAAATAAATGGACAGGTTGGTTAGCACTGATGCAATCAGAGCTGTCTGAAGTAAATCGTATTATGAGTTTAGCCCACCAGATTAAAACCGAAGGCTTTAAAGATATCGTATTATTAGGCATGGGCGGCTCTAGTCTTTGTCCAGCCATGTTGGCTAAAACATTTGGAAAAATAGAAGATTATCCACGCTTACATATATTAGACTCAACGGATCCGCTACAAATACGGCACTTAGAAGAGCGGATTGATTTAAAACATACTTTTTTTATAGTGTCTAGCAAATCAGGGACTACTTTAGAGCCCAACATTTTTAAACAATATTTCTATGCTCGATTACAAACCGTGTTAGAAAAACCGGATGTCGGACATTGTTTTATGGCGATTACAGATCCGGGTACAGCCCTTGATAGCTTGGCAAAAGATAATCATTTTAAAACCATTTTTTATGGCATTCCTTCCATTGGGGGGCGTTATTCGGCATTGTCTAATTTTGGTATGGCGCCTGCTGGATTAATGGGAATTGACGTGAATAAATTTTTAGGATCTGCAATAGAAATGACCCATGCTTGCGGGCCGAACATTGGAGTGCTCGATAATCCAGGCGCGATTTTAGGGGTTATTTTAGGCGTTTGCGGGAAGTTAGGTAAAAATAAAATCACGTTGATTGCCTCACCTGGAATTCATGCCTTAGGCGCTTGGCTAGAGCAGCTACTGGCTGAATCCACCGGTAAACAAGGCAAAGGTTTGATACCCGTGGATCAAGAAGCGCTAGGTTTGCCATCAGTCTATGGCGATGATCGAATCTTTATTTATATACGCTTAGAAGATGGGGTGGATAGTGAACAAGAAGCAGGTGTTGCGGCATTGGAGCAAGCAGGACAAGTAGTCGTGCGCTGTCATTTGCAAGATAAAATGCATTTAGGTGCTGCCCTATTTTTATGGGAAATTGCGACAGTCGTGGCTGGGAGCATACTGGATATCAATCCTTTTGATCAACCGGATGTTGAAGCAAGTAAAGTGCGCACGATGCAATTAACTAAAGAATATGAACAAACCGGTAAAATTTCCCATCCTAAACCTATTTTTTCAAAAAATAATATAGAGTTATATACTGATGAAATAAATGCACGTGATATAGATAAGCACCTTACCGGCTCTAAAGATCTTGTTGATTATTTGCGAGCCCATTTAGATCGCATTCGTGAAAATGACTATGTGGATTTATCCGCTTTTATTGAAATGTCAAATGAAAATATTACATCCTTACAGCAAACTAGACTGCTGATTCGAGATGTAAAAAAAGTAGCGACTTGCCTTGGTTTTGGTCCACGATCTCTACATTCTACAGGACAAGTCTATAAGGGGGGGCCCAATATAGGTGTATTTTTACAAATTACAACAGATCATCCAGAAGATATTCCCATTCCTGGAGAACCTTACACTTTTGGTTTGGTGATTAATGCGCAGGCGCAAGGTGATTTTGAAGTACTGAACCAGCGCGCGCGTCGAGTTTTACGCATTCATATTAAAGGAGATGTTGGCGCAGGTCTTAAACAACTACATCAGATGATATATTTAGCGCTTAATAAGGATGAATGATGAAGCAACATACCGCTGCGCCGCCTTGCACACTCGTTATTTTTGGGATTGCAGGTGATTTAGTTAAGCGCCTGCTTTATCCGGCCATTTGTAATTTGGAAAGTGAGGGCCTGCTCGATGAAAACTTTTGCATCGTAGGGGTTGCCAAGGAGAAGTATACTAACCCATCTTTTCGTGCACAATTAATAAAAGATGTTAAGGCATTTATTCATGATCCGGTGATAAGAAAAGTAGCGATTAAACTGGTCAGCCGAGTTTATTATATCTCGGGTGATTTTTCCGATTCTAAGGTTTATGTCACTTTGAAAAATAAGCTTAAAACACTAGAAACAAAAAAGGCAAGCCAGAATTATTTATTTTATTTTGCCGCACCGCCTGAGTTTATGACGATTATTGCGAGTCAGCTGGGTAAAGCAAAACTGCTGACAGAAGAAGGTGATTATTTTAGACGTATAGTGGTAGAAAAACCCTTTGGACATGATCTGGCTTCTGCCAAACAATTAAATCAAGAATTATTGTCAGTTGCGAGTGAAAATCAAATATTTCGCATTGATCATTTTTTAGGAAAAGAAACCGTACAAAATATTATGGCATTTAGATTTTCAAACGGTTTATTTGAACCGATTTGGAACCGTTTGTATATTGACCATGTGCAGATTTCTGTGACAGAAACCTTAGGCGTGGAAGCAAGAGGCAATTATTATGATCATGTGGGCGCTTTACGCGATATGGTACCTAATCATTTGTTTCAAATGTTAAGCTTAATTACGATGGAGCCGCCTATAGCCTTTACTCCAGATTATATTCAAAATGAAAAAGAAAAGGTGTTGCAAGCCGTACAATTAATGACACCTGAGCAAGTATTGGCGCAAACAGTTCGTGGTCAATATGAGGGTTATCGCTTAGAGCCTGATGTCGCAGCGGATTCATCTACTGAAACTTATGTCGCCTTAAAATTACATTTAGATAATTGGCGTTGGTTACATGTGCCTTTTTATTTACGTACGGGAAAAAAATTAAAATCTCGAACTTCTGAAATCATCATTCAGTTTAAATCCGGGCCTGCTGCTTTATTTAATAGTTGTAAAAAAGATATACCCCCTAATTTATTGCGAATTTATATTCAACCGGATGAAGGTATTTCTCTTCAATTTAATGCAAAAGTGCCAGGACCTAATTTAGAATTAGGGCAGGTGGATATGAAGTTTAAATACAGTGATTATTTTGGAATAAAACCACAAACGGGTTATGAGACTATTTTGTACGATTGTATGTGTGGGGATCATTTGCTTTTCAAGAAAGCTGATATGGTTGAAACTGAATGGGCATTGGTACAACCTATTTTGGACGTTTGGAGTGCGTTAACGCCCAGAGAATTCCCAAACTACCCACAAGCGTCTTGGGGACCTGCGGACGCTGATGAATTAATACAAAAAGATGGCCGAGCATGGATATTGTGAGAGATCGTACCGAAATTAAAATTTTCCCAAATGCTCCTGATTTATTTAAAGCAGCGGCTGCAGATTTTATGCACCGTGTCATTGAGACGCTCGAGCGCAAGAGCGCTTTTACAGTAGTGCTATCGGGTGGGAATACCGCTAATTTTTTTTTAGATAGCCTGGTGATGTATTATAAGGAGCACATTCCATGGGATCAGATACACTTTTTTTGGGGTGATGAACGTTACGTTCCCATGGAGGATGCTGAAAGTAATTACCACATGGCTTACGAACATCTATTTTCAAAAGCAGATATTCCTGCTAAGAACATTCATCGGATCCCTACGGAATTTGAGGATCCCAAGCAAGCAGCACAACAGTATGAACTCACACTGAGAAAATTTTTTAATCTCAATGGTGAAGCGTATCCTAAATTTGACTTAGTATACCTAGGGCTAGGTGAAAACGCGCATACGGCATCACTGATGCCTTTTAGTGACGCACTTACGGCAAGTAAGCAGCTTGTGACTTCTTTATGGGTGCCTGAATTAAATAGGTATAGAATCACCTTAACGGCTCATACGTTTAATCAGAGTCTCTCTATTATTTTTTTGGTATCAGGCGAAAATAAAAAATTGGCAGTCTGGGACGTGTTAGAAGGACCTTTATTGCCCGAACACTATCCAGCGCAACTGATTCAATCATTGCATGGAAAAACCATTTGGTATCTTGATAAAGCAGCAGCAGGAAAATTATGTCTAGACAAGAATTAAACCATACTATAAATCAGCTCATTTCTCCCGGCAAAGGCCTCTTAGCTGCGGATGAAAGCAGTGGGACTATTGAAAAACGCTTTGCTGAGATTGGGGTGGAATCCACTGTCGATAATCGTCAAGCTTATCGAGAGTTATTATTTACTACCCCTCATCTTCATGAGTTTATTTCTGGAGTGATTTTGTTTGACGAAACGATAAAACAAAGCGCTCAGTCTGGACAAGCATTCCCTCAATTACTTCTTAAATCTGGAATTGTTCCAGGCATTAAAGTGGATAAGGGCTTAACTCCTTTAGCGGGTACAAACCATGAATCTATTACCGAAGGCTTAGATGGACTTGCGCAAAGATTAGCAGATTATAAAAAGCTAGGCGCTCAATTTGCAAAATGGCGCGCAGTATTTACGATTGCAGATGAGCAACCGAGTTCATTAGCCATTATTGAGAATGCGCAGACTTTGGCGCGTTATGCCGCTATTTGTCAGTCACTAGGAATAGTCCCCATTGTAGAACCTGAGGTGTTGATGGAAGGCAATCATACCTTGGAGCGGTGCGCACGCGTGAGCACGGCGGTATTACAAGCTGTTTTTTCGGCGCTAAGCGTTCATCAGGTTATCTTAGAATATATGATACTAAAACCCAGTATGGTCATATCTGGTAAAGATCATCAGCCACAAGATGGCGTGATGGAGGTTGCGCGGGCAACTCTCACGGTTTTACGCAGAACAGTGCCAGCGGCCGTCCCGAGCATTAATTTTCTTTCGGGTGGCCAAAGTCCTAGCGCGGCTTGTGAACATTTAAATGCCATTAATACACGCGGACCACAACCTTGGAATTTAAGTTTTTCATTTGCGCGTGCGTTGCAAGAACCTTGTTTGCATGCCTGGCAAGGAAAAATGGATAATGTAGCCGCAGCGCAGAAAATTTTGTATGATGGGGCAAAACTTAATTCTGCAGCCTGCTTAGGAAGTTTACATGTCAAATAAAGCCATTTTTCTTGATTCTGACGGCGTATTAAATACGGCCATCATGAAAGAGGGTAAACCGGTTGCACCCACCACATTGTCTGAATTAGAGATCCCAGAAGAAGTTAAGCCTGCGTTAGAAAAACTAAAAGCAGCCGGTTATTTATTAATCTGTGTGACCAATAAGCCGGATGTTGAGCGTGGTTTAATGACCCAAGAAGCTGTCGATGCTATCTATAAAAAAATGCGTGCTGAGTTGCCGCTCGATGACGTATTTATTTGTTATCATGAAAATAGTGCGTGCTATAAACCAAAACCTGGATTGCTGTTGGATGCAGTAAAAAAATACGATATAGATTTAACGCGCAGTTATATGATAGGTGATCGCTGGCGTGATATTGAAGCGGGACAAAACGCACCGTGTAAAACCATTTGGATTGATCGCCATTATGCTGAAAAAAAACCGAATCCTCCTGCAAACTTTACTGCTGATTCATTAATGCAAGCGGCAGAATATATTTTAAAGACTAGCTATCAACTATCCGCTTCTTTACTTTCTGCTGATTTCGCACGATTAGGTGAGCAAGCTCAAGCGGTAATTGATGCAGGCGCAGATACGTTGCATTTGGATGCGATGGATAATCATTTTGTGCCGCAGCTTACTGTCGGGCCATTGATTTGTGCCGCATTACGCCGTTACGGTATTAAAGCGGCCATCCAGGTACATGTGATGGCTCAGCCGGTGGATAAACTCATTATAGACTTTGCAAAAGCGGGCGCGTCGTGCATTATATTTCACCCACAAACCTCTGATAATGTCGCACAGAGTATAAAGCTTATCAAAGAACAAGAGTGTAAGGTAGGTCTTGCGCTAAGTCCATTAGTAAAGACAGATGCCATTAAGGATGTGTTAGATACTTTGGATTTTATTTTAGTCATGTCAGTCAATCCAGGATTTGCTGGACAGCCTTTTATTCCTGCTACTTTAGATAAAATTAAGCATGTCAGAGAAGTCATTACTGCTCATGGCGCAAATACTCGTCTAGGCGTAGACGGTGGTGTAAAAATTGATAATATTGCAAGCATCGCGCGCGCTGGAGCGGATACATTCATTGCCGGTTCAGCCATCTTTAATCAACCTGATTATGCCGCTGTGATTTCAGCGATGCGAAAAGCGCTGAAAGATTAATCTTCTAACCAGCCCCCTTTAAACCCTGCGCGTTGCAAACCTTTGATGATATAGGGGCAATGACGCATTAATTCCCAGATTAAACCGCTACGGTAATTTTCAGTCATTAACAGTATGGGGCCTATATTAATGCCATAATACCAGGGAGAAACCCAGCCACAATGATGATTTTTTTCAGGGTGAGTTTGATTAAATGTTGCTTTAAATCCGTAAACATGACCTTCTTTGAGTTTTAATTTATAAATATAATGATCAAGCACGGGCAATGCAATTTCTGGTGCAAAAGGCAATGATGTTATGGACGCCCATGGCGCAACAGTGCCATCGTCCGGTCCATAGGGCACACCTCGTGCGATATAATTGTAAAAAATACGCTCAATACCCTCTACTTTCAGCGTATCAGGACCTGGACCGTCGCTGGCAGTAATACCCCAACAACATTCGCCATAACCGACAAATTTTAATGGATTTTGGATGGCATATTGTTGCTGCACATAGGTGGCACGGCGGCTATTTTCAAAATAATCAATGCCTTTATCCCGCATGTAGGGATCTTGAATTTTGCGAAAATCAATCCAAATATGTGAGAGGTGATGAATAAATAATGATCCCGCATAAAGATATTCATAGCCAAAATTATTTTCCCATTTATAAGTAGAGACCCATGCTTCATAACTGTTTGCGGGCAGCGGAAAAGTAGGCGAACCCAGGCCTAAGGTATATAACAACATGGCTTCGTTATACCCTTCCCAGCGATAGGGAAGAAATCCACTTTCTGGTTTCCAGCCATGGGTAATTGTTTCTGCTTGGTTTTGTGCCCATTGCCAATCTACACGGCGATACAGGGCATCTGCAAGTGTGCGGATCTCAACTTCATCTGCAGTTTGATGGTCAAAATATATACTGGCGGTCAACATGCCGGCGATTAGAAAAGAACTATCTACTGTAGATAACTCACACTGCCAAGCGCGTCGTCCAGTTTTCATATCTAAAAAATGATAATAGAAACCTTTATAACCTGTCGCATCGGGCTCGGGACCTTGTGGACTATTCCAAAAAAAACGTAAAGTCGTTAATACGCGCGCGACGGCTTCCTTTCTTGATATAAATCCGCGTTTGATGCCTACAGGGTAGGAAGCTAATGCCAGTCCGGTTGCTGCAATACTGCAAGGCCAATTTTTAGCGGTCTTGTCAAGGACTAAACCATTCGCTAGATTGGTTTCATGCAAGAAATATTTGAAGGTGTCAAGTTGAAGTTGTTCCAGCTCAGCATCCATCGTTAATTTTTTTTTGTGCATATATTTTCCCAAGTTAAGACATGTCAACTATAGAGTATAGTTTCGCAAAAATAATATGTATCAGCTATTATCATTAAACAATACATTGAACCCAATTTAACATGACAACAACCCAAAAAGTAGCGCTACGTGGTTTATTGAATCGATTAAAAGACAGCAAAGATTCATTGAACAAAGTTGCAGCACAATGGTTATGCGATGATTTTTATTTTGTAGCACAACAAATCCAGATTGTTCAATCTGCGCTATCAAAAAATTCAGCTTATCCCAGTATATATGACTTGCTATTGCAGATGATCAAGCAAAACGAAGGCTATTGGGATTTAGAACATTTGACTGAGTTAATCCAAGCCTCTCAAGGCGTTAGTGTGCTGACTTTAAGTGAATTATGGGCAATCCCTGTTTTATTACGCTTAGCGTTGCTTGAGCATCTTAGCCACATGCCTTGGGCTGATGAAGAAGACGCGCTCCAGCAAGCAAGCCATCGTGTCAATATCAACACGACTATGGCCAGCTTGCGGCGTATAAGTGCAGTGGATTGGCGTAAATTTGTTGAAAACACTAGTCTGGTCGAAAATACCTTGCGTCAGGATCCTTCAGATACTTATCAATATATGGATTTTACGACACGAAATAGTTACCGTCAGGTGGTGGAGCATCTGGCGCGCGCAAGTCAACGCTCGGAAATAGAGGTGGCACTTAGCGCTATTCAATTAGCAAAAAAGTGCAGTGACAAAGGTATCCGACAAAGGCATGTGGGTTATTATTTGATAGATGCAGGGCTGGCCTTATTACAACAAACACTGGGTATACGAAAGACCCGTAAAAAGCTGTCTTTATTCGGTTATTTGGGTGCTATCCTGGCTATAGTTGTTGGCGTAACAGCGGGTTTATTGTTTAAAGCTTATCAAAGCGATGTCCCTATATTAATGCTCGTCATGCTAGGTGCCGTAATGGCATTATCGGTGAGTCAATCGACTATTGCACTGGTGAATTGGGTCGTGATGTTATTTATAAAGCCAGAGCCACTTCCCCGAATGGATTTTAGTAAAGAAATTCCTGCTTCGTGTCAAACCCTAGTAGTTGTGCCGTCTATGCTAGGTTCTGTGGCGCAAATTGAATCTTTGGTCGAAGCCCTAGAGGTCCGTTATCTGGGTAATCGTGATCATCATCTGCATTTTGCATTATTAACTGATTTTAATGATGCGCCGAGCGAAAATATGCCCACCGATGAAAAATTGCTTGCTGTGGCTTCAGCACGAATAATGGCTTTAAATAAACGTTATTGCCGTAAACATGAAGATATTTTCTTTCTGCTCCATCGTCCGAGACGTTGGAATGACTCTGAGCAAGTCTGGATGGGTTATGAGCGCAAGCGTGGTAAATTAAATGATCTGAATGCTTTGCTCTGCGATAATATTCAAACAAACTTTTCTCTCATCGCGGGCCGTATTGAGATATTGGCACAAGTCAAGTATGTGATTACTTTAGATACTGATACGCAATTACCTCGTGAATCAGCGCATCAATTGATAGGTGTCATGGCACATCCATTGAATCGTCCCTATTATGATCCAAAAAAACAACGTGTAGTTGCTGGTTTTGGCATGTTGCAACCGCGTATGGCTGAAGCATGGGGTAAGTCTTCGAGTCGCTATTTAGGGTTATTGAGTAGCGAGGTGGGCATAGACCCTTATACCCAAATGGTATCTAACGTTTATCAAGATTTATTTAACGAAGGTTCATTTATTGGTAAAGGCATTTACGATGTTGAGATGTTTAAACAAGTCTTGGCACAACGTTTTCCTGAAAATAGGATATTAAGCCATGATTTACTGGAAGGCTGTTATTTACGTTCCGGTTTTATAAGTGATGTCCCTTTATATGAAACTTCACCGAGCTGTTATCTCAGTGATGTCAAACGCCGCGCACGCTGGATCCGCGGAGATTGGCAGTTGATCCCTGGGATAAGCGCTCCTGAATTATCTGCTTTATCTCAATGGAAATTATTGGATAATTTACGCCGTAGTTTAGTGCCGATGTCATTATTAGTGTTTTTCATCCTCAGCTGGACCCTCTTACCTGAAACATCTTTTTGGGTTTGCACACTATTTGCTATTGTGTTATTGCCAGGAATGATCTCAACTGCATTAGAGTTTTCCATAAGACCCCATTTAAAAAATCTCATTTCGGTATTATGTCAGCGTTTTTATCGATTAGTGTTATATTTAGCTTGTTTACCCCACGAAGCGTATTATAGTCTTAACGGGATCATACGCACAGGCTACCGACTGATGTGCTCTCATCGCCATCTACTCGAATGGACTGCCTCTGATCACGTGGATCAGAGTTTTCATAATACACCGATAGAGTGGCTAAGAAGTATGTGGATGGGACCCGTGGCCGCATTGTTAATGGTTGTGACTTTATTACTGATGCATAAACCAGAGGCTTTATTATTGGCATCACCCCTGTTACTGCTTTGGGCTGTATCACCATTGTTGACGCGTTGGCTCAGCCAGCCTATTGAGCAACCACAGGTTGCACTTGAGCTCTCACAAAAACGTTTTTTACATAAAATGGCCCGTAAAACATGGGATTTCTTTGATACCTTTGTCACGGCACAAGATAATGGATTGCCGCCTGATAATTATCAAGAAGCACCGGTGGAAGTATTATGTCATCGTACGTCGCCCACTAATATGGGTTTGGCATTATTAGCCAATTTAAGTGCGTATGATTTTGGATATATCACAAGTCATCAATTATTAGAGCGCACGGCAAAGACGCTAAACACAATGGCCCGGCTTGAACGGTACCGTGGTCATTTTTATAATTGGTATGACACCCAAACCTTAGAGCCTTTGGCACCGCGTTATGTATCGACCGTAGATGGCGGGAATTTGGCTGGACATTTGTTAACTTTGCGCCAAGGATTATTAGCGCTCTTGAATGATTCCGTGCTTAGAGTGGTTTATTTAGAAGGTTTGGAAGATACTTTAGATGTATTGGTAGAAACCATTTCAGAACCTGTGCCTGCAATAGTTAATCATTTTCGAGTGCTGTTACATGATTCCCGATCATCATTTACATCAGAGTCTGATGCTTTACGGACTTGTGATAAATTATGTCTGATGGCAAAACAAATCACTGTATTGAAATTAGAAGCTGATTTTGTTTTGTGGTCCCAAAAATTGCTAACGCAATGTGATGCTGTGCAAGATGAAATCATGCGCGTTAAAACAAACGCGAATAATATTGAGCGCATTGCCCTTATTGAAAATTTAGCCGAACAAGCTTATCTTTTAGCACAAATGGATGTAAAATTTCTTTACAACGAGACTCTTCGTCTAATGACGATTGGTTATAATGTGGATGAACAGCAACATGATAACAGTCATTACGATTTACTTTCTTCAGAAGCGCGTTTAGCAAATTTTGTAGCTATCGCGCAAGGGCAAGTGCCCCAGGAGAGTTGGTTTGCATTGGGTCGATTACAAAGAATCAATCAGCGTGGACAGTCCGTCATGATGTCTTGGAGTGGTTCCATGTTTGAATATTTAATGCCTGTCTTAGTGATGCCTACTTATTCTGATACATTGCTTGATCAAACCTATAAGGCGGTTGTTAATCAACATATAGATTATGGTCAGCAACAAGGTGTACCCTGGGGGATCTCTGAGTCAGGTTATAATGACGTTGATGCCGATTCTAATTATTTATATCAAGCCTTTGGTGTGCCTGAATTAGGCCTTAAACGAGAGGTCAAACAAGATCTAGTGATTGCACCTTATGCTTGCGTGATGGCATTGATGATAGCACCCCAAGCCGCGTGTGTTAATTTACTACGATTGGCGCAAATGGGGAGTGTTGGGCGCTTTGGTTTTTATGAAGCGATTGATTTTACTGAATCTCGTCGTGCAAATGAGCGCACCCCTGTTTTCGTGCGCTCATTTATGGTACATCATCAAGGCATGAGTTTGTTGGCTTTTTCTCATTTGCTGCACAACCAACCTATGCAGCGACGATTTGCATCAGATCCCTTATTTCAATCAACATTATTACTCTTACAAGAGCGCATACCAAAATCCGTGGTTTACCAGGCTAAAACAAAATCTCTGCCCTTGAGTCCTGATAAAACTATCAATGATTGCCAAGATAATCTTGAGCTCAATATTTTGTCTAATGGACGCTATCATGTCATGCTCACCCGAGTAGGGAATGGGTATAGCCGGTGGAAAGATCTAGCGGTAACAAGATGGCGCGCAGAGAGTGTGGCTAAACATTGGGGCATGCAAAGTTATCTATACGATAGTAAAACAGGTAATTTTTGGACAGTAGGATCAGATCTTAGCCCCTATTCTCGTCATCACGAAATCGGTACGCATACTGAAATTATCGTTTCCCCCGAAGAGGATATGGAATTACGTAGAATCGGTATTCATAATCGCTCTAATGAGAGTCGTACTATAGAATTTACCAGTTATGCCGAGGTGGTATTAGCAGCGCAAGGCGATGATGAAGCACAACCTGCATTTAGTAATTTATTTGTTGAAACACAATGGGTAGCAGAGCAGGCGACTATTTTAGCAACAAGGCGTCGTCGCAGTGAAAAGGATGATCCGATTTGGATGTATCACAAACTGAATGTTTACACCAAGACAAATTATCGAATATCGTTTGAAACCAATCGTGGAAATTTTATCGGTCGTGGTGGCACGCCGCTAGCGCCTACTGCGATGAAGCAATCAGGGGATCTTTCTAATACGGTGGGAACAGTCTTAGATCCCATAGTGGCTATACGTTGTCAAATAACGCTTAAACCAAACGAGCGTATTGTGCTTGATCTTATCAATGGAGTAACGAGTAATCGTGATGAGGGTATCCGTATTAGTGAAAAATATTACGCCCGTCATTGGACCGATCGTCAATTTGAACTGGCCAAAATATATCAAAAACTCATGTTACAGAAACTCAATATTGCTGCACAAGAGGCAAAGTTTTATATGAAACTTGCAGCTGCGATAATTTATGTCAGTCAGACTTATCGCGCCCAAGCTGATATTTTGGCCAGTAATCGTCATGGACAATCAAATTTATGGGCGTATTCTATTTCTGGGGATTTACCGATTGTTTTATTACACATAGAAAATGCGATAGATATTGATAAGGTGCAACAACTGCTGCACGCACAAGCCTATTGGCGTTTCCTCGGTTTAAACGTTGATTTGGTGATTTTAAATGAAGCGCATGCTAATGCAGGTCAAATCTTACAAGAAAAAATCATGAGTCTTATTCATGATAAAAAGAATATTTACGTACTAAGGAGTGAACAAATACCCTCAGCAGATCATATATTACTGCAATCCGTTGCGCGTGTTGTTCTTTTGGCGAAACAATTATGAGTACTTTACTTTTTTACAACGGTATAGGCGGATTCTCCCCAGAAGGTGATGAATATATTATTCAATTGCCTGAACAGCAAATGACCCCCGCACCTTGGGTCAATGTCTTAGCCAATCCAAATTTTGGCACGTTAGTCTCTGAAAGTGGCCAAGGGTATACTTGGATAGAAAATTCCCATGAATTTAGATTAACGCCTTGGAGTAATGATCCGATAGAAGATTCATCTGGCGAAGTGTTTTATATCCGTGATGATGAAACAGGAAAATTTTATTCTCCTACAGTTTTACCTTGTCGGGGCAGCGGTGATTATCAAACGCGACACGGTTTTGGTTACAGTGTATTTGAACATAGGGAAGAAGATATTTATTCTGAATTATGTATGTATGTCGCATTAGACGCGCCGGTTAAATTTTTTGTTTTGAAACTACGCAATGATGCTACACGTGCACGTCAATTATCTGTAACAGGTTATGTTGAATGGGTATTAGGTGATTTGCGTTCTAAATACGCGATGCATGTAGTGACGCAGATTTCCCCTGATGGCGCTTTGCTCGCGCAAAATTATTATAATACTGATTTTGGGGATCGCACTGCATTTTTTTCTGCCACAACATCAATGCTTACGTTAAATACACGTAGCCATACTTGCAGTCGTAGTGAATTTATAGGACCCCAGGGTACGCTACAAAACCCCGCAGCGCTGGATAAACAATTATCTGGTGCTGTGGGTGCAGGTTTGGATCCTTGTGGCGCTATTCAATTAGCATTTAATTTAGCACCCAATGAAACCTGCGAGATTATTTTCATCCTAGGTGCAGGTCAGAATCAAGATGATGCCAATAGTTTAGTGCAACGTTATCTGACCAAGGCCGCAGCAGATACCGCTTTACTTACCCTTCGTCAATATTGGCGTAAGACATTGAGCGCAGTGCGCGTGCAGACTCCCGATCCAGCACTTGATCTCTTGGCCAACGGTTGGTTAATGTATCAGGTTATTTCGAGTCGTTTGTGGGGACGTACGGGTTTTTATCAATGCTCAGGTGCTTTTGGCTTTCGTGATCAATTGCAAGATGTCATGTCGTTGGTTCATACCCAGCCGGAATTATTTCGTGCACATTTATTATTGTGTGCCTCACGCCAATTTGTTGAAGGCGATGTGCAACATTGGTGGCATCCTCCTATGGGGCGTGGCGTACGCACACGGTGTTCAGACGATTATTTATGGCTGCCGTTTGCGATTTGTCGCTATGTAGAGACTACGGGGGACGTGGCTGTACTGGATGAAAAAATTCTCTTTCTTGAAGGACGCCCCTTAAAAGACGATGAAGAATCCTATTATGAACAGGCCACTCCAAGTCAAAAAAGCGATAGTCTTTATCAGCATGGTGTGCGTGCTATTGTGCACGGTTTAAAATTTGGTGAGCATGGTTTGCCTTTGATGGGATGCGGAGATTGGAATGACGGGATGAATTTGGTCGGGGCGTTAGGCCGTGGCGAAAGTGTTTGGCTGGGTTTTTTTCTATATACCGTACTGCAACAGTTTGCATTATTAGCGCAGCGCTATGGTGATACAGAGTTTGCTACTCGGTGTGATGAGGCAAGTCTATTATTACAGAAAAATTTGGAACAACACGCGTGGGATGGAACATGGTATCGCCGCGCTTATTTTGATGACGGAACACCCTTAGGCTCAAGTAGTAATACCGAATGTCGCATTGATTCTATTGCACAGAGTTGGTCGGTATTATCTAATGCTGCGCCCTCTACACGTGCAAAACAAGCGATGAGCGCATTAAATCATTATTTAGTGCGGCCTATCGATGGTGTGGTCACATTATTAGATCCGCCTTTTGATCATTCAACACCTAACCCGGGTTACATTCAAGGATATGTCGCTGGAATACGTGAAAACGGCGGACAATATACGCACGCGGCTACCTGGGTAGCGATGGCTTATGCAAAGCTAGGTGAAACTGCGCTTGCGTGGCAAATTTTTAATATCATTAATCCGATTAATCATGGCAGTACACTAGAGGCCATACATCGTTATAAAATTGAACCGTATGTGATTGCAGGTGATGTTTACAGTGTGACGCCGCATATAGGTCGAGGCGGCTGGAGTTGGTATACCGGTTCGGCAGGGTGGATGTATCGGCTTATCATAGAATCATTGCTGGGTGTGCAGCTTATGGGAGAGCAACTGCGCTTTTGCCCATGCTTACCCGTCAATTGGGATCAGTTTACGCTAGATTATCGTTATAAAGAAACCCTGTATCGCATCACCATCACCCGTGGGCCCCAAGAGATCTTAACCCTTGATGGCATAAAAATCGCTACAAACATGATCTCCTTATTAAATGATCAAAAACTTCATCTTGTGAACGTGACTGTGGAGACGAATATATTCCATGAAAAATAAAAAACTATTTCCCCTGACTTTAGCGGCATTAGGCATAGTATATGGCGATATTGGCACCAGCGTTTTGTATGCGATGCGTCAATCCTTGCAAGGCATTGCGGTAAACCAGGACAATATATTAGGCGTATTATCCCTGATTTTTTGGGCATTGATTTTAATTGTCTCAATTAAATATTTATGTTTTATTCTTCGCGCGGATAACGATGGAGAAGGTGGCGTATTAGCTTTATTTGCCTTATTAAAAGCTTCAAGCAAAAAACACAGCCCAGTATTTTTTTTAATAGGTATTCTAGGCACAGGATTATTATTTGGTGATGGCATGTTAACGCCGGCAATTTCAGTCATGAGTGCGATAGAAGGTTTGCATATTATCTCACCTGATTTCTCTCATCTGGTATTACCGCTGACAATAGTTATTTTATTAGGCTTATTTTTTACTCAACATTTTGGCATTGCTAAAATTGCCAGATGCTTTGGGCCGATTATATTCATTTGGTTTATCACTTTAGGCATTTTGGGAGTAAGCCATATTTTGCAAAATCCTGAAGTCGTACAAGCGATTAATCCTTATTATGGATTTAAATTTTTCATAAATAATGGCTGGACAGGTTATGCGTTACTCGGTGGCGTATTTTTGGTAGTCACGGGTGGTGAAGCGTTATATGCTGATTTAGGTATTTTTGGTAAAGAGCCAATACGCATGAGTTGGTTTACCGTGGCTTTGCCCGCATTATTGCTGAATTATTTTGGTCAAGGCGCGCATTTGCTGCGAGATCCGAGTGCCATATCTAATCCTTTTTATGCACTCGCACCTACTTGGTTTGAATATCCTTTACTCATTTTAGCAACGATGGCGACGATTATTGCCTCACAAGCTGTTATTTCAGCTATTTTTTCACTGACTCGGCAAGCGATATTATTAGATTTGTTTCCGCGGGTTAGAATTATTCAAACCTCACACACTTTATTTGGTCAAATTTATGTCCCCCAAATGAATGTGATTTTAGCCCTAGGCACGATAGCTTTAGTCCTAATTTTTGGCAACAGCAGTGCTTTGGCCAATGCTTATGGTATTGCTGTGAACTTAGTGATGCTAGGTGCCACTCTAATGGTGATGCGCTTAGCCTATCAATATTGGCATTGGTCTATTATCAAAGTCTTTGCTGTATTTTCGCTATTTTTAATTATTGAATTGGCTTTTTTAGGCGCTAATTTACAAAAGATCATGAGTGGGGGCTGGATACCGTTAGTATTTGCAATGCTAGCCAGCATAGTCATGTTGACGTGGTATCAAGGCATGAAATATCTACGGCAAAATTATTATAGGGAAAAAGTTGATCTGATTGATGTTATCAAACAATTTGATCCTAAAGATTTAAATATGATAAAAAATGCCACTTCGGTATTTATCACTGATCCTTATGATAATGGCGGTGGCTGCTTTTTTCACTATTTAAAATTAAGTCATATGATCCCAGAGCATGTGATTATTCTCAGCGTGTTGATTGAAAACCGACCCAAGGTGCCTATATTAGAGCGTTATCAATTAACCGACTTGGGTAAAAATATACATCGCTTAGTGTTGCATTACGGTTTTATTGAATCTATACACATTCCAAAAGCATTGGAAAAAACGGATAAAATGAAAATATTTCCGTTTCATATCGATGTTGACCAGATTAATTATTTAGTAGAAATGACTAATATTTCATTGGCGATGCGCAAACGTACGCTGATGTTTAACTGGCAGGAAAGATTTTTTGCATTTCTAATGCGTAATTCAACTTTGAATATAGAGTTTCTACAATTGCCTTATAATCGTACCATTGCGATGGGCACCTATTGTGAGATTTAATTAAGAAAAACTGAGTATCCAAGCGCTGAAGAAAACACATCAAGCTAATTGACTTCCTTAAATTATCTATTATAATGAAATATTAGGCTACTTTTGCTCACGAATTAAAGGTGTAACATGGATAAAAAAATTCTTTTAGCGTTATTATTATCCCTCGGTATGATAAGTCAGAGTGTTGTTGCTGATGAGAAGGCTATACCTGTACAGCCCCAATTTGGCTATTGTAAAGGTAGTCATTTCGCGTGGATGGTCGATGATTCCGGTGTGGTATTCGCACCAGGGTTAGGCTTCACTACGACTGCTAAATATGAGAGCGGTTTTATCGTTTCCGCATATTTTGTGAGTGGTCCTCCTAATAACACGCCTACGGGTAACTTCAATAAAAATGAGGACGGATCCTGGTCTATGGTTGGACCTGAACGTGGCGAAAATAATATGCAATGCATCCAGATGCTGATAAAATAATTTTTATAAGCCGTTGAAATTCATTTTAGGGATCACAGGTGCAGCGCTTGAGCGTTGGCTGCTGATGAATCTATATTGTTGCTGTTATTGTCACTCGTATTAAAGTTGGAAATCACCTGATCTAATCGATTTAATGCCACCTGATTTTTTGTCCCTATGGCCTGGTAACGATTTATCTAGGTGCGTATTTGCCTTCAACATATTCTTTTAGATAAAATGCTACCACGCCCTGTAAAAGGGATTCAGCCTATACTGGAAATAGGGTTAGGCACAAGTACTAAAGGGTGGGGACACAATGAAAAATGAAATTATACTGATCATTAATTCAGGATCATCCAGTATTAAATATTCGACGTATCATTGTCAGTCGTCATTAGAGGTCATACATCAGGGTGAGATCGAAGTCACTGGCGACCCTGCACTAGCGTTAGAAAAATTATTAAATAATTTAGAGCACTCTATCGAATCATTTAGTTTAAAAGCAGTAGGCCATCGTGTGGTGCATGGCGGTAGAGATTTTTTTACACCCGTAAAAGTGACGGAAACAGTATTTAAACAATTGTCAAAACTTATTCCCTTGGCGCCATACCATCAAAAGGATAATCTTCTAGCCATAGAAATCATTGCAAAACGTTACCCCTTAATGTTACAAGTCGCTTGCTTTGATACCGCTTTTCATCACACACAACCGCGTTTAGCCACATTATTTGCATTACCACGCAAACTCACAGATGAAGGGATCATGCGTTATGGTTTTCATGGTTTATCTTATGAATATATTGCTTCTGTATTACCGCAGCATATTGGCAGTGTTGCAGATAAAAAAGTGATTGTTGCCCATTTAGGCGGCGGCGCAAGCATGTGTGCGATGTCTGCAGGTAAAAGTATGGCAACCTCTATGGGATTAACCGCATTAGATGGCTTGATAATGGGCAAGCGCTGCGGAAGTATTGATCCGGGTGTGCTCTTATATTTATTAGAGGAAAAGAAAAAAACGGTTACAGAAGTATCCGATATTTTATATAAACAATCAGGACTCTTGGGTGTATCAAACATAAGTGATGATGTTCGCGTATTGCAAACCAGCACGGATCCGCACGCTAAAGAAGCGTTAGATCTTTTTTGTTACCGCGCTGCACAAGAATTAGGTGCGCTCGCATTTGTGTTAAAGGGTTGTGATGCGATTATTTTCACCGCAGGCATAGGAGAAAATTCTGCATGGATACGCGAGAAAATTTGTAATTATGCGGCATGGCTAGGTTTATCCCTAGATAGTGATGCGAATAAAAATAATGCAGGTATTATTAGCCCTCCAGAGAGTAAAATTCTTGTGGGCGTGATTCCGACGAATGAAGCGCTGATGATTGCCCGGCATACGTATAACCTTCAAATGATAGAAAAATAGTCTGCTTATGGGCGTACTGCTCTGATGATTGTTTACAAATAGATGCATTCTAATGTGCACTAAGCGCAGGCGGTGCGGGGACATTTTGACTAAGTCCAACAACATTTTCAATCACTGGCCTAAATAACTTTCTAACATTTTCTTTTGCTGCGGCTATGGTTTCATCAGAAAAAATTGCGGTCAGTTCATTGCTCTTATCATCAGTATCTAATACTGAGCTATCATCCAGGTCTAGTTTAAACACTAGATCGATAGATCGGTATAAATATGCTTCAATATTCGCAGCCTCTTTGGGTAGACCCAGGTTCCCATCTAAATAATGCCCTAACAGATTCATGATCATTTTAGTTTCCAAATCGTGCTGGGTTGCGCCTTCTGCAAGACGAGGATAAGCAAACCCGAGCGCTATTGTTGTAACAGTAAGAGGGGCTCGCTCGTCGATCATTTTGATTAAACTTAAGATTATGTTTTTGAGCTTATCATTAGTCGCAAATTTTTGAATAATCCTAAGCGCAGTATGATAGGCCGCATCATGGATGTACCTAAACACACTGGTTCCTTTAACTTTTCGTCTAAGCCCATGCACACAGGTATCTTCTGCAGTCTGAGGCGTTAAGAGTGCTATCTGAGAATAATTATTAAAAAGATCTCTTATAAAATCATTTCTTGAAGTAAATGCTAATACAGGCTTTAACACATGTGAATTGTCTTCATCTTTTAGCACGGCTTTTATGATTGATAAAGAGGGGCATATGATATCATCGTTAAGTCTATAGGCACTTGAAAAGCCTAGACCTTGCATCTGCGCAAATAAAAGATTAGTGATACTTTCAACATTGGAATCAAGTGCCTTACCCTTTACTTTAATCGCTATTTGTTGTTTGTCTGGGATCTTGTCCATTTCTTCTGCAGATAAATTGATATGTTCTGGACCGAGCGCTAAGGCATTATTGCCTTCTCTTCTGCAAATCTCATAATTTCCTTCCCCTACGTCTTGTGCAATAGATAAAAATTCAAATGCGGTCGCAAATTCAGTCAGATTTAATATTGGATCCGTTGAGTAACAAAAGGCAGAAAGTAAAATATAATGCGCATCCGGAGTTTTGGAATAATCGGAATATTCTTTTAAAAACAATTCCATTTCGCCATTTTTTAATAATGTCATCATTTTATGGATTTCATCTTTATGATTTTTATATTTGTATATCATTTCCAGATCAGCTATGGATGCAAATTCTAAAAATGATTTTTGTTCAGGCCTAACATGCTGACCATCAATCAACTCTTGCCGCAGCACATTCTCCCGATCGGTGTTATATAATAAAAGTCCGGAGCCATTTGTCGCATTGCCCTGGGGTTGTTTGGATTGGATTTTTTTTGCAATATAATCCTGGTACTGTGTTAATCGTTCACTTTTTTTCTCTTGTGTTTGAGGCTGGTTTAACCAGAATTTTAGGATGTGATTTTTATTGATATAGGTTAGGTTTTCCAGCAGGGATAATAGCGCTTCTAAGCTCGGGTTATTCTGTGGATTTTCTAGCCAGGATTTAATAATTTCTATTTTATCAAGATTACTTTGAAAAGAAGTAATGATGGTTTTGATGGCGGTTACATCTGGATTGTGTGCCAACCATTTTTTTACAACTTCTTTCTTACTACTTTCATGCGTTAATGAATCAATGATAATTTTAATTGAGTCACTCTCTGGAGTAGGTTTGACGGTTGATAGCCATTTGACAATAAATGCTATCTTATTATTTTCGTTATTAAGACAGTCTATTATTGTTTTAACGGATTGAGCCGTTGGACTATTCGCTGGATTTTCTAGCCAAATTTCAGCAAAGCGATGATTCCTGAAATCGTCATTAAAATGCTGAAGTACTTGTTTAATCGCTGCAGTATTTTGATTATTACCGTCTATGTTCAGCCAAAATTCCACCAAGGAGGCTTGATAATAGTCTTTTACAAATAAATGACATGATTTAATTATTTCATCAGCAGTGAGATCGTTTTTTTCTTTTAGTTTTTCTTCTCTGTTACTTAGCCAAGAATGAAGCAGATTTTCTTTATAGTATTCCGCTTGAAACGTATTGCCTATAGTGATGATATCATCCAAGCTAGGAATGCGTGCTTCATTATTAAGCCATTTGCTTATTTGCAATGATTTTAACGAATCATTTGATTCGATATAGAAAGTATCATTTAAAAAATTAGGGCGCATTAAATCATTTCATATAATAAAGGTAGCTTACCAATTATGCCCTGTATGCGGTGTGTTTACAATGATATGCCGTGATGTGGGAATAGGTACAATTGCGTATAAGGTGCTAGGTCGGTCGTTAAGTTTAACAAATTTGTATTGAGTAGATTCTGTGATTAAGATATCGCGTATTCCCGTATTGAACTGAGGTACTGAGCTTCCCACAGGACCATTAAGAACATATTAAGAATTATGCCTATGAATTTAAACCCCTAGTCCTTGAATTTACAGTTTAAGTATGACAACATACATATTTTGTACCCTGACATACGTTATCATTTTACAGCGATTAGTGCATCTTCTATGTATACCCAATCCCAGCTAACTAACGTAGGCGCTGTATCAATCGCTTTAGGATAAACAATAGGATTTCCTGCCCAGAAAGGTTTAGAAGATCCAGGTTTTGGGGGAAAATATTTAGAATCTAATAACTTTTTTATATGCGGATAATAATAACTCTCGCAGCACCCTAGAGATAGGCTTTTTGCGAGGCCACACATCTCTTGTTTGATATTTTTTAGGCGGAGCACTGTAAATAGCTTCTAATGCCTCGGCAATTACATCGGGAGAATGGTTTTTCTCAATATAAGAACGCCCTTTGAGTGCTACTTCATTTCGACGCTGTTGATCAGATAACAAAGAATGCATAACTGTTTTAACAGTATCTGGGTTTGCATTGATAATGGGCATATCCGGATGTCTTGCATAAACTTCATCTCGAATACGCGATACCACCACTTTACCCATGGCCAAAGCTTCCAGCGCCAGCACACCGGCATCTCCGCTTAATACTTTTTCAATAATAATATCAGCGTCCGCTATAGCATCGATTGTTTCTTGATGGGTAGCCCCTTCCACTAATCGAAAATCAAACTGCAAACCAGAAGCTGACAGATCTTCTAAAGCAGCAATAATTGTATCGGTGCCCTTAGTTTCGCGTTTGCGCGTTGCATGCAGCACAACTGGAACATTGGTTTGACGTATACCTCTATATTTATAATCAATCAGATTAATGGGCTTGGGTAGGTATGTGCTCCCTGCCACATATGCAAGATTGAGTACATTGCCAACCATCAAATGATCCGCATATGCAGAAATAATCGATAATCGATGGGATATAAGCGCTTCATCACAAGGGATATTAGCAAAATTATGAAAACTCCATGGGTCTGCTATATCTTTGCTACGAAGTCTGACGTCAGAACCGTGAAAAGTAAATATCAATTTCTTGCCCATCGCTTTTAACATCGGCAAGTCCCACATATCGGGTAGCGGTCCTCTCGCGGGTATCAATGAGCGCGTGCCATGAAAATGGAAAACATCAAAATCAGCTGCGACAGCTTCCATAAAGCAATTGATATAAGATTCAGGTGTTTGATTGACATCAAAGACTCGATCTACCGAAAAATTGTTTGGGCTTTCTCCGTGGTTCCAAACTTCAACATGGTGTCCTCTGGCACGTAATCCCTCTGCCATTGCCCAGCTTATATTACAGACATTACTAGGTGCTTGAAGTATTCTCATAGAATTATTCCTTTCGATAACAGAAAGTGGAATATGACCTGCTGGTGCGATAAATCAAGCATTATGATATCCCTTATATTGATATGTCAATAAGGCTCACTGGGTTTTTTAGCCACCTATACCGACTGGGATTTTGCCCAAATGTGGATAATTGATGAAGCAATCAATTATCCACAATTGCAGTTCACCGCGAGATATGCGCCGATATTGTGATACTAGTGTGTGGGGTCAGATCTCAAATATTCGTTTTATGCCATCCTCCCAAGGTAGGGCAAGAATGTGATTAAACCGTTTGGCTTGTTTATCTTGAGATGGGCAAATGGTTTTTTCTTAATCACTATTGTTGCTTGAGCTTTAAGGAAAAATTAAGAATTTTCTATTGGTCCATTTCTAGGGGTTTAAAAACCTAATTCTTGAATTAACAGTTTAAGTATGGCAACATACATCTTTTTATCCGCTGCCATATATTATCATTTTAAAAGAGATTGGGAGTAAACCACACCATGCAAGAAGACTTTGATTCACTACTCGCTTACGCAAACTCCTATATTGAACAACATGGACTCGTTGATAAGAACGGTAATCGCTTACTTCATTGGGTTGCTAAAGGGGAATTGGGAAATCTTCAATTATCCGAGCAGGGATGGGGTACCCTGGTGCGAGTAGCGCTTTTTCTAAATGAGTCTAGTTTGGCGACTAATGACAATGGCGATACGCCCATGCATTGGGCGATGGTATCGGGTCGTTCCTCTATTACTCAGGCCTTACTAGAATTTGATTCTAGAAGTGCACAGCAAGCACTCAAAACTGTCAATGCGAATGGTGAAACGCCACTGTTACTTGCTATTAGTATACAAGATTGCGTAGCGGTGGATGTGTTACTTGCATCTGAGCCTGATAGATTTATTTATATCGCAAATACTATGACTCATCCTGCTCAAACCGCTTTGGATTATGCAGAGCGGGCAAATAATACTTATCTGATAAAACGTATAACACCTTATTTTAATAAAGCACAGGCGAATGAGCGGAGTGCACCCGTCTTATCGCAACCGAAAATCAATTGGAGCACATTGGTGGAGTTTGCATTGCCTGAGGAGGCTTTTAATCATCAAAATAATCGTGCCGTCATTGATGTGATTGTACGACAAAATTTAAGTGCAATTATGGATGCGCAAAATATTAAAGCGGAAATTCCCTGGGCTGAAGTGGATAAAATATTAACCACGCTACTGGGGGGTAATCCCAAGCAAAATGACGTGAATGAAGACGCAGACAACACACATGTTTTCCCAGATGCTGCTCAGCAGTATCAAGCAAATCAAGCAATTGTGGGGAGTAAATACACCTTAACGACTCCTTTTGGCATGCAGGGGACTACGGTTGAGCATCCTAATCTTCCTCATTTGGAAGAGTTCGATGATATAGACGATGGAGACGTAGACGATGATGCTACTGCCGAACAGATTCAAGCGACTAATAGAGCGCTTGCGCGAGGGCTACTGCGCGAACAATTAATAAAGGCGATGGCGAAAAATAATGTAGTTGAATTTGATCGTCTGATTAAATTAAAAGAACTGGGGGACTTACTCGAATCCAGCGAAGGAGAAGGATTGGGTGCAAGGCTAGCAGTATTTAAAAGGCAACATGTCACAGAGACTCAAGCCGGCAGAGAAAATCGATTTGCCCGATCCCCATCTCCAGTCGAGTTGCCTAAACCTCAAGCGAGCAATACTTCTGCTGCTCCTGCTAACAACAATAGCAATAATAATGCAATGCCTAGTATTGCTAACGAACCTCCTGTCAAATGCGATCGCAATAGTATTTATGCCGTCGCTAGCCAAATAAGCGCACGATTGGAAGTAGATCAACAACAGTTAGAAGAATTGAAACATAGACTGGCCAGATTAAATGCAGAAATAGCTTTGCCCTCGAAAAAGCGCTCACGTGATAATGACCAGAAGCTAGACTATGACATCACGCGTTGTGAAAGAAGCATTGTATTCAAACAGCGATTTATACTGTGCTCAATGAAAGCGGCCAGCGAAAATATCAATGTCATCCTTAATCAATACTTGGATTTAAGCGAAATTATGCAAGGTGTGCAAGATGTAGTGACGTCATCAGAAGATCAGCAGGGGACGATTGCCCTGACTTTAGCGCTGATTGCAAGCGTGAATACAAAGACTCTGCACCCGATCTTAGCCACATGGTTAAATGCAATACAAGCGTTACTCGAAAACATACAAAAAAGTGCGGCAAAATCAGTGACTGTAGCCGGCTATAAGCATGATATTACGGCTTTAAATACTGTGCTAGCCAAAGATATTGATGACACAAAAAAGTTGTTACACACTATGCAAGCCTCACTTTCTCCTGCAAATGCACAGCCTACCTGTTTAGAGAAGTTATCCGATCTGGTGTGCAGATATTATCAACTCGTCACCTATGACTCTGTAAACCAAAGGGCAACTGTGAGTGACGCATCCAACAAAATTAAACAAGAGATTATTGCCACTGCAGGTGAGCTAAAACACCAACCCAAGAAAGTGAAATATTCTTAGAATTTATAAAGCTAGCTGGCTGCAATAACGCTAACGGATTGAATAGGGTTAAACCCGCAACAGCCATTATAAAGCCCCGCAAGATCTTGTTTTCTGGAGTAGGCTACTTTAAACTGTCCTAAAATTGACCCTACAATAATTTGAGAGAGAGTATTATGCGATTGTAGGATATCAGGCTAAAATTGAAGATAAATCCGTACGCTTATAACCCAGAAAGTTAAATAACCAAAAGAGACGCAACTTGATTACTTTATTACTAGTCGATGATCATGATCTGGTCCGTATCGGGATGACGCGCTTATTAAGCGATGTGAAAGGTATTAAAGTAGTGGGTGAAGCAAGAAGTGGTGAAGAAGCGGTCCAACTCGTTAAAGAGCTCAAACCGGATGTCGTGCTGATGGATGTCAAAATGCCCGGAATAGGGGGCTTAGAAGCCACCCGTAAAATCCTTCGTACCACCCCTAAAACCAAAGTGATCGCCGTGACGGTTTACGGCGAAGAGCCTTTTCCCTCACGATTATTACAAGCAGGCGCTGCAGGGTATATTACTAAAGGCTCAAGCTTAGACGAAATGGTTCAAGCCATACGCACTGTATTTGCCGGACAACGTTACTTAAGTCCAGAAGTCGCGCAACAATTAGCGCTGAAACACTTTGCAGATAAAGAAGCGCTGCCGTTTGATGCATTATCAGAGCGTGAATTGCAAGTGATGTTAATGATCACTAGCGGCGTTAAAGTCCAAGATATTTCCGATAAATTATGTTTAAGTCCGAAAACGGTAAACAGTTATCGCTACCGTCTATTCGAAAAACTAGGCGTGAGCAGCGATGTTGAGCTCACTCATTTGGCAATCCGCCATGGTATGCTTGATACTGATGATATGAAAGGTCAGTGATAGATTTAAATAATTTTTTAACTACACTTCCACACACCCCCGGCGTCTATCAAATGTTAGATGCGAAGGGGACTACGCTTTATGTCGGCAAAGCCCGTAACTTAAAAAAACGTGTCAGCAGTTATTTTCGTGGCACACCTGATCCGAAAACCCAATTATTTCTTAATCAATTAGACGATATCAGTATCACGCTTACGGAAACAGAAACCGATGCGTTATTATTGGAAAGTAATTTAATTAAACGCTTAAAACCGCGTTACAATATTTTATTACGCGATGATAAATCTTACCCGTATATTTTTATTGGCAAACATGCCTTTCCGCGCATGGATTTAGTGCGCAAACGTGCCGATAAATCGGGACAATTTTTTGGTCCCTTTCCAAACGCCAGCGCCGCCCGTAACAGTTTACGCTTATTGCAAAAAACATTTTTGTTGCGTCAATGCCGCGATAGTTTTTTTCAAAGCCGCACGCGGCCGTGTTTACAGTATCAAATCAAACGTTGCACCGCGCCTTGTGTAGGCTTGATCAGTGAAGAAGCCTATAACAAAGACGTTCAGCATGCGCTGCTTTTTTTAGAAGGAAAAGATGAAGAAGTCATGCATGAATTAGTCGAGAAAATGGACTTGGCGGCGGGCGCGCAAGATTATGAACGTGCGGCCCATTACCGGGATCAAATTGCGCAACTGCGCATCGTGCAAGCGCAACAATACATTACGCGTGGCAGTAGCAGTGAAGATGTCGTCGTAGTTCAGCAACAACAAGGCATTATGTGCGTAGAATTAGTGATGATTAGACAGGGGCAATTATTAGGATCACGCAGTTTTTTCCCTAAAATTTCTGCGCTTGATACCTGTGAAGATGTGCTCATGGCATTTATAGGTCAACACTATTTAACGAAAATTGATATCAAACCGCCGCAACAATTGATTACCAATATTGTGTTATCTGAACAAGCATTAATCGAAGCAGCACTCTCTGCGCATGCAAAAGCACGGGTCCGCGTGCGTACCACGGTGCGGGGCGAGCGTTTGCGTTGGTTGAATATGGCTGAGCGTAATGGACAAAATGCGCTAGCACAACGCTTACACAGTGAAGCCACACTGGCTGCGCGCTTTGCGGCCTTGCAAGATGATTTAGGGTTGCCCGCTAGCGCGCAACGCATCGAATGTTTTGATGTCAGTCACACCCTAGGGGAAGCCACGGTGGCTTCATGTGTCGTATTTGGACCCTCGGGACCGATTAAAACCGATTATCGCCGTTACAATATTACTGGCATTACGCCCGGCGATGATTATGCCGCCTTGCAGCAAGTCTTAACACGACGCTACACGCGGATCAAAACTAATGAAGGCGTATTGCCGGATATTATCTTGATTGATGGTGGGCGAGGGCAGTTGGGTGTGGCCCAACACGTGCTGGAAGAAGTGCAATTGACGGACATTTGTTTATTGTCTATCAGCAAAGACACTACGCGTAAAAGCGGTTTGGAAACCCTCTGGCAAATGGTCGGCGATGACTACCAAACCCGTGAAGTCTCTGTGACAGGCCGGCACCTTTTAGAAGCGCTACGCGATGAAGCGCATCGGTTTGCAATTACCGCGCACCGGAAAAAACGCTTGCAAGCACGCAGCGAATCCAGTTTAGAGTTAATTCCTGGACTTGGTCCCGTGCGCAGGCGCACTTTGTTGCGCCATTTTGGTGGTTTGCAAGAAGTGCAGGCTGCAAGCATAGAAATGCTTGCTAAAGTACCGGGCATCAGTCAAGCTTTAGCAGAACAAATTTATCACGCTTTGCACCATCAGGATTAGTTATGCATTTAAATTTACCTAATTTACTTACTTTATTGCGTATCCTGTTACTTCCCGTATTTGTCTTGGTTTTTTATTTACCGTTCACGGGTCAATATTTAGTCTGCGCGGTTATTTTTGCCATAGCCGCAATAACGGATTGGGTCGATGGCTATTTAGCAAGAAAACTTCACCAAACCACCGCCTTTGGCGCCTTTATAGATCCCGTTGCGGATAAGTTGATGGTCGCCATAGCGCTGGTGTTGATCGTTTCGGTTTATGCGGATGCCTGGTTGACGATACCCGCAGCCATTATAATTTGCCGTGAAATTGTGGTCTCGGCCTTGAGGGAATGGATGGCAGAATTATCTTTGCGCGCCCAAGTGGCCGTGACTTATATCGCTAAATATAAGACGGCTCTGCAGATGATTGCTTTATTGTGTTTATTAATTGCTAAAACACTGCCATACACCTCACTAATTATCCTAGCCTACGTACTCCTCTACAGCGCAGCCATTCTTACTTTATACACCATGATCATCTATCTACGCGCCGCTTGGCCGCATTTGAAATCGCAATAGAGATTGACGAGGATGTTTTAATTATTGCAGAGAAATTTAGTTAGATGTCCCCTCTCCCACTACCAAATCTTTATTCAAAGAGATCAGAGGTTAAGTGTAGGAGAGGGACAGGGCTAAGTAATCCACACGAATTTTTATTTAAAAGCAATTTGTTATAAATCATTTTATTTTAGTAACTTCTCAATAACCCCAGGAAATAAAATACACCCAGCACCGTCATTGCGAGAAGCGTAGCTTTGCTGCAATCCAGGTTTTAAATCAAGCATCTAAACCTGGATTGCTTTGCCTACGGCTCGCAATGACGGAGCTAAATAACTTCCTGTTTCCCGGGGTTATTGAGATGTTACTCATTTTAGTATTTAAGGCCGAAGGCCTGACCGTATCTAGCCCAGGGTGTAGGCGCGTCTTCGCGCCGTAACCCTGGGTAGGATGAGTATAAGAATCAAGCGCTGTAAGCGCGCAAGAAAAATATTTAAAGTTTAATCTTACGCGCTTTCAGCGCTGTTCTCTTTTTTCTCCTACCCAGGGTTACGGCGCGAAGAGCGCCTACACCCTGGGCTAGATACGGTCAGGCCTTCGGCCTTAAATAGTAAAATAAGGTGGGCTATTTAATTTATTCTGTTATTGACACCAGGGTTCTGTTTTCGTACACTGCTCTCTCCGCGGGAGTAGCTCAGTTGGTAGAGCACAACCTTGCCAAGGTTGGGGTCGCGAGTTCGAGTCTCGTCTCCCGCTAATTTCCTTGTTCACGCGGCTGGGTGGCAGAGTGGTCATGCAGCGGCCTGCAAAGCCGCGTACATCGGTTCGATTCCGTTCCTAGCCTTTTAAATTTCCACCCGCCCGGGTGGCGGAATAGGTAGACGCAAGGGACTTAAAATCCCTCGGGACTTAATCTCCCGTGCCGGTTCGACTCCGGCCCCGGGCAATTCACTCTTCTTCTATTCTTGCTTTATTTATTTTCATGCTACACTAGCACTTATTCATATATACAATGATCCATCTGTCTAGGCTAAAATTTTTACAGTAGTAGATTAAAAAATGCGTCTTAAAAAAATCAAATTAGCGGGATTTAAATCCTTTGTTGATCCGACTTCGGTAGACCTAAGAAGTAACCGCGTGGCGATCGTAGGTCCTAATGGATGCGGTAAATCGAATATTATCGATGCCGTGCGTTGGGTCATGGGCGAATCTTCCGCCAAACAATTGCGTGGCGAATCCATGGCTGATGTGATATTTAGCGGATCAGTTGCGCGTGCTCCCGTCGGCCAAGCCTCTGTAGAATTAGTTTTTGATAATGCAGAAGGTCGTTTAGGCGGCGAATATGCGGCCTTTAGTGAAATTGCCGTGAAGCGTCATGTCGGACGCGACGGTGAGTCCAATTACTTTTTAAATAATGCCCGTTGCCGGCGTAAAGACATTACCGATATTTTTTTAGGAACAGGGTTGGGTGCACGGAGTTATGCCATCATCGAGCAAGGCATGATTTCTCGTTTAATCGAAGCCAAGCCTGATGATTTACGCATCTTCTTAGAAGAAGCGGCGGGCATTTCCAAATATAAAGAACGTCGCCGTGAAACCGAAACGCGTTTGCGCCATACCCGTGAAAATTTAGAACGTCTGACCGACTTACGCGATGAGTTGCAAAAACAATTAGTGCGGCTAGAAAAACAAGCCGAAGCGGCACGTACTTATAAAGAATTAAAAACCACCTTGCGTCAAGTCAGCGCAGAACATTTGGCGCTGTCCTGGCGTGGTTTGGATGAAGACATGACGCAGCAACAGCGCGTGTTAGCTGAACAAGAAATTTTATTAGAAAAGAAAATCGCCCAAATGCGGCAACTGGATGCAGAAATTGAAACTGCGCGCGCAGCTTATGAAGAAGCGCAAGAGGGTTTACAAGATGTGCAAAGTCGTTATTACCGTAGCAAAACAGAAGTGTCTCAATGCGAGCAAACCCTGGCGTATCAACGCGAGCGACAAGGTCAGCTTGAAATGGATTTAGCCCAAGTCCAAGAATCGTTTGAAGAATTGCAGCACGTGTTGGCTGAAGATGAGCGTCTCTGGCAAGCCATGCAATCACAAGTCTCTGAGCTTACGCCGCAAGCAAGCCAATTACAGGATCAATATCAGCACAGTTATCAGATCCTAGGCAGTGCAGAAGCTAAAATGCACACTTGGCAGTCTGATTGGGAAAGGCTGATGCAAAATATTGCGCACATGCAACAACACATGCAGCTGGCACGCGCCGAGATCACACACACACAAGAGAAGATTCAGGGTGCAAACGAACGTCTCACCGTTTTAGAAGCGCAGTATGCCACCTTAGAACACTCGAATGTTGAGGAGCAGTTAACCACGCTTACTGAGAAATGCCTAGAGAGCGAAGATCAGTTGTCACAAACTAAAGCACAACTGCTAGGCTTGCAACAACAATTTAATCATCAGCACACCGCAAATGAAGCGGCTGAGCAACAACTCGAAGCCGCGCGTACGGCCTTGCATACCCTGCAAAATGAATATGTGTCACTTCAAGCGCTGCAACAAGCGGCCTGGGGTGATAGCGATGCAGAAGCCATGGCGTGGCTGGATGCGCAACAGCTCACCGATAAACAACGTCTAGTGCAACAACTGGTGGTGGAACCGGAATGGATCTCTGCGGTTGAAACAGTCCTGGGGGATTACTTACAAGCCATTTGCGTCGAGAAGTGTGAACACTTTACCCAAAAACTGGCTGAGTTTACCCAAGGTACTTTAGTGTTATTTGAAAATGCGTCCACGCAGGCGCCTACACCTGTTCTAGCCGCAATGCCCCTGCGCGATAAAATTAAAACTGCATTGGCCATAGAGCCGCTATTAATCGGCGTTTATTGCGCAGCCTCGCTAGATGAGGCCTTGCGCATGCGTTCGCAATTGCGTGCACATGAATCGGTGATTACTCCCGAAGGGTTTTGGTTGTCGTCACAATGGCTACGGGTCAAAAGAATAGGTGATGCGCAAAGCGGTGTGTTAGCACGTGAGCAACGTCTACAAGTCTTACACCCCCTAATTGAAGACAATTTGGCGGGGGTGCAAACCTTGCAACAAGATCTCGTGACCGGAAAAGAGCGGGCTAAAACCTTGCATGATGATTTAATTGAGGCCCAGCAACAACTGAACCAACACGCCCGTATTGATGCTGATCTGCACGCTGAGCAGCGCGCTTTAAAGGTCAAACAACAGGAACTGCAGCATCAACAAGAAAAAACCTTGCAAGAAATTGACCTGATTAAGCAGCGCTTAACCGAACATCAAGGGCAATTGACGCAGGTAGAGGCGAGCGAGCACAATTTAGCGGCCAGCATGGCGAATCTCTCTGCAGACAGAACCCAATTAGAACAAGCACGCGAGCAATTGAATGCGGATCTGCAGCAGGCGAAAACCAATGCGCATCAGGATCAGAGTCAAAGCAATCAAGTTCATATTCAATTATCCGGATTAACCCATCGCTTAGAAGCCACCGCAGCGCATGTGCAACGATCTGCACAACAATTAGCCAAATTAAAAGGCCGCTGGCAACAACTCCAGCACGCATCCGAGGAAGCAGGACAGCCTATCCCAGAAATGGAGCACGCGCTCGAGCAGGCTTTGGAATTACAAACGGATTGCGAAGCGGCGATGCAAGAAGCACGCACCCAAGTGGATGAAGTTGCACACGGTTTACGTGGGCAAGAGCAAGCGCGGCTCCAGAGTGAAACCGAAGTACAAGATCAGCGACAAAATCTAGAAGACCATCGTTTAACCGCACAAACGATTAAAGTTAAGCGGGATACGGTATTTGAACAATTACACGCACAAGAAATAGAGTTAACATCCGTGTTAGCAACTTTAGCGGCAGATGCTGATTTAGCCACGATTGCACAAAGAGTTGAAAAATTAGAAGCACAAATTAAGCGTTTAGGCGCAATTAATCTTGCGGCTATTGATGAGCATGCGGAACATGCTGAGCGTTTGCTTTATTTAGATCAGCAAAATGCTGATTTGCTCTCGGCTTTAGAGACCTTAGAGCAAGCCATAGAGAAAATTGATAAAGAAACCAAGCAGCGCTTTAAAGACACCTTTGATACCGTCAATAAAAGTTTTGGCGCCTTGTTTGCGCAGGTTTTTGGTGGCGGCAATGCCTATTTAGAACTTACGGAAAATGATTTACTCAATACAGGGGTCGTCTTAATGGCGCAACCCCCGGGTAAGCGTAATAGCACAATTCATGCGCTCTCAGGTGGCGAGAAAGCATTAACTGCCTTATCATTAGTATTTGCGATGTTTAAATTGAATCCTGCACCGTTTTGTATGTTGGATGAGGTCGATGCTCCTCTAGATGAAGCCAATGTCATGCGGTTTGCGCGGCTGGTGAAGGAGATGTCTGAGCATATTCAATTTATCTTGATTACCCATAATAAGACGACCATGGAAATGGTGGATCACTTAATGGGGGTCACGATGAAGGAAGCCGGCGTTTCTCGTTTAGTGAGCGTGGATGTGGATAAAGCAGCGGAACTGGCTGTTGCCTAAGGAAGGGACAAATGAGTTTACGATTAATACTAATTGTGATTGGGGCGCTGATTATTGTCGCCATACTGTTGGACGGCTACCGGCATTGGCGTCGTGCACATAAGCAAAACAAGATCACTAAAGAACGCCGTTATAAAGAACCGAATGAACCTCACTTTAGCAAACCCTTAGGTAAAGATGATTTAGAAGTCATGCCGCGGATCACATTAGATGATGCGGAGCCTACTTTCGATGATGTATTATTTTCTCGCAAAAAACCTTCCGTTTTTGATGAACCTATAATTGCACCACCCACATTAGAATTACCCGATACGCTTGCGAAAACCATTGATACCGATGAGGTTGAGCCGGTATTCCCCATTCCTGCACCGGCTGCCCCCAGCAGTCCCATGATGCCGGTTAAGGATAATATTGTCGTGTTACACGTGCTGGCTGAATTGGATCGTTATTTTTCCGGGGAAGATCTGCGCGCTAAATTTGCTGCGTATAATTTATTATATGGGCCTATGCATATTTATCATAAGTATGAAAATACAGACGGCAGTGGTGCGATATTATTTAGCGTGGCGAATGCGTTTGAGCCTGGCACTTTAAATTTAGAATATCCAGAGAGTTTTTATACCCGTGGCTTAACCTTTTTTATGCAAACCTCTAATAAGGCGAATCCCTTATTTTCGTTTGAAACCATGCTTAATACGGCAACAGCCTTAGCCAAATCTTTTAATGCCCGTTTGTGCGATCATCAACGCCAACCGCTGACCGTAACTACTGCGCAAGATTATCGTAATCAAGTGCAAGGGATTAGAGACTGATACGCCGCTAGGCAAGGTTTAGTTTTAGAGGCGCTGATGTCCAAGCTATCAATACAAAAAACCCTCACCGATTTACGTCAACAAATTGATGAATACAATTATCAATATTACGTATTAGATCACCCGAGTGTCCCCGATGCGGAGTATGATCGTCTTTTTAAATCGCTACAGGCATTAGAGCAGCAACACCCTGAATTAATTACTCCCGATTCTCCCACGCAACGCGTAGGCGCAGCGCCATTACCTTACTTTAATGAAGTTCAACATAAACAACCCATGCTTTCATTAGAGAATGCGTTTAGCGAAGAAGAATTGCGCGCGTTTAATAAGCGGGTATGCGAGAGACTCGATATCCTGTCGGTCAGTTATTACTGCGAACCTAAATTAGATGGTCTGGCCATCAATTTATTGTATGAACACGGTCAGTTGGTCCAGGCTGCAACGCGGGGCGATGGTTTGCTGGGTGAAGATGTGACGCAAAATGTGCGTACGATTGCGACCATCCCTTTACGCTTGCGCAGTCCTTATCCTCGTTTAATCGAAATCCGAGGCGAAGTGTATATGCCTTTGCAGGGTTTTAATGCGATGAATGCGCATGCACAGGCTTATCAAGAAAAAGTATTTGCCAATCCGCGTAATGCCGCAGCCGGTAGTTTGCGGCAACTGGACCCTAAAATTACCGCCAAACGCCCCTTGGCTTTCTTCTCTTATGGCATGGGTGAGGTAGAAGGTTTTGATGTGCCATCAACCCAAGAGGAATTAATGGCACAAATTGCCACGTGGGGCGTGCGCATTTCTCCACTGCGTGCGCTTGCTGAGAATATTGAGGCCTGTTTAGCGTACCACCAACGCTTACTGACCCTGCGTGCAAATTTAGAATATGAAATCGATGGTGTGGTCTATAAAGTTAACCGCTTAGACTGGCAGCGGCAATTAGGTTTTGTGGCGCGCGCGCCACGTTTTGCCTTAGCCCATAAATTTCCTGCCCAAGAAGAAATGACGCTATTAGAGAGTGTGGATTTTCAAGTCGGTCGGACTGGGGCTTTAACGCCGGTGGCACGTTTAACGCCCGTTTTAGTAGGCGGCGTTACCGTGCGCAATGCCACCTTGCATAATATGGATGAAATTCACCGCAAAGATGTGCGCATCCATGATACGGTGATTATCCGGCGCGCCGGAGATGTCATTCCCGAAGTGGTATCAGTGGTATTGGCTAAGCGCCCCGCGCATGCTCAAGTCATCGTATTACCTGAAAAATGCCCCGTTTGTGGCGCGCCTGTGTTGCATGAGGAAGGCGAAGCCACGGCGCGTTGTAGCGATGCCTTGTTGTGCCCTGCGCAGCGTGCGGCCAGCATTAAGCATTTTGCCTCAAAAGGCGGCTTAGATATTGAGGGGTTGGGCGAGAAGCTGATCGAGCAACTTATTGATCTTAAGGTGATTAAAACACCGGCTGATTTATATCATTTAACGGGTGTACAGCTGTCTGAACTGCCACGCATGGGGCAAAAATCTGCAGATAATATCCTTTTAGCCTTAGCGCACAGTAAAAAGACCACGCTCGCAAAATTTATTTATGCCTTAGGCATACGCGAAGTGGGCAGCCAAACGGCATTAAGCTTAGCGCAGCATTTTGCTGATTTAGATGCGATTATGCACGCAGATGAGGAAACGCTGCAACAAGTGGGCGATATAGGCCCTATTGTTGCGCAACATATCGCACAGTTTTTTAGTATGCCTCGGCACCAAACCTTGATTAAAGCGTTATTAGAGGCGGGTATTCATTGGCCCGTACCGGTATCCTCTAGCACACAACCCTTATCCGGGAAAACGTTTGTATTAACCGGCACTTTATTACAATTAAGCCGCGAAGCCGCAACAGAACGCTTACAAGCCTTGGGTGCGAAAGTCAGTGGTAGCGTATCTGCAAAAACAGATTATGTGGTGGCAGGGGATAAAGCAGGCAGTAAATTAGTCAAAGCCCAGACCTTAGGGGTATCTATCCTCGATGAGGCGGCTTTTCTACAATTAATTCGCCATGGGTCATAAAACCGGTTATTATGGCGCATGACTATTTATTCACCTATAATCAAAAGACGCGGGAACTTTAATATAACAATATTTAGAACAGTAGGTTTCCTATGAGCTATACCATTAAGTCCTTACAAAAAGCCCTGACCCTTCTGGAAGACGAATTCCAAGAACTAGGCACTGCGCCCCACACCAAAAATCATATCCATGATATGTATTTGGAGTTTAGGCAAATTGCCGAGAAGTTGTCAGATCAGCAAGCGAATGATAAGAACTCTGTTACACCTGAGTTGTGATTTTTTTGCAGAAGGTAGATTGTTTATTTATTATTTTCTTTCCAGTTTATATGAATATTTTTGTGTTTTAACGCATAATCTCGTAAATATAAATGGATTAAACTCTGGTAAGGGCTCTCTTTATCTTCTGCCATCTCTTTAAAATAAGTAATCGTATCATCAAAACGAATAGTCACCTGCTTTTTTAGTCTTTGCTTAAGAACCAAAGAAAACCCAATTTCGATTTGACAATATCACCAAAAACCTGTAATGTAAACTAACTAAATTAAGTAAGCCCATGAATAAATCATGACTGATTTCAATCAGATAGCCACAACATACGCATTGACGGGTCAGAGCGACATTAGCGCTCATGCCCATGCAATTATTCGCGAGTTTTACCATCAGCCTTATAAAAACCAGAAGCCTAAAAATAAAATTGCCCGTCCTATCCATGGCGGGCAACATACTAGCCGTGTGGCCTTAGATGCCGAGGTGTTTACAAAATTATACCGGCGTTATGGGGATGAAAGGGCATTAAAGCTCACCGATGAGGATTTGTTTTATATCCAAATAGCTGCACTGTTCCATGATGCAGCAAGAGAAGATGATGATGAAGATCGTTGGGATAAAGAGAGTGCTGCGTTGTGTTTTAAATACCTGGTAGAGGTGCTGAAATTACACCCTAAAAAAGCGCAAATCTATGCCCATGCGATTGCCAATAAGGATTACCAACCTGGGGGTGAGTATCACCATTTAATCTATGACCCCGACACAAAAAAGGTTACTTGGCTCTCGGCCAACTCTACCCAAGCTAAATCTATCGAAGAAACCATTATTCAAAATGCGGATTGTTTGGACGTGATGCGTTGCTACGACACTAATTATAAAACCCTAGCCAAATCGAGCAATATGTTTGATGGCACACGATTGGATTTTTATCAGGACTTTGCTAAAAAAAATGATTGGGCGTTATATGAATTAGGAAACGTTCTCAATGAGAGCCGCGCTATGATCCATAGGCAAGGCGATGGCGTAGGACTCATGCGTGATGACATCAAACTGCAATTTGAATATGCTGAAAATTGTTTTAGCAAAACGAAAGAAGATGCAAAATCAGGACGCATCTACAATCAATTATGCACCGGAAGTGTGGCGTCTATCCATGATAATCGCGCAGTTGATTTATTAATGAGTGAAGTGGGTAGTATTCAGCGCGATTTAGAAATGGGGAAAATATTTTTTCGCGGGATCTATCATGTATCAGCCGTAGTATTAAAAGAAAGAGAAAATAATCTCACCGAAACCAATGAAACCTTTGCAGAGTTTGAGCTGAGAAAATTGTTGCGAAGAGGTGAGAAGCACGATGCGGACGGCAAGCCAAAAATCGGTAACCCATTACGTTCTGTGACGCAAGTCGGATATGGCAGCATTGCTTTTGCCCCGACAGGTTATCTGTTTGCCAGTAATCCTTCTAAAATTCAAATGGTCAGCGCAACTGATGCAGGCACAGGTTACGGTAAAAAAGAGCACCTACAAGCCCGGGAAGTTCAATCGAGCGAAAAGTTGCAGTGTGCACTCTATGATATGCATAAAAAAAATATGCTCTCTGCCAAATATTCGCATAGCAGAGATGTTAATACCCACAGTGAAATGTTATATCATATCGATAAAGTGGATGGCATTTATTTTTCTTTAGGGAAAACCCATAATGATATTGTTGATGATGCAGATCAGTATTACAATCCACTTTCCGCGCAACTGCAAGCGCTTTATATGCAGCAAATGCATTTTGTTAAAACTAATGGTGAATTGTTACCCATTTACAGCTATGATCCCATAGGCAGTGTTATTAAAATGACCCCGCTGTCTTTTAAAAATAAAAATGAACTTATCGCTTTATGGAAAAACCTTATCACGAGCCATGTTGCAGTAAATCAATATAAAGACGCTATAATTTTTAATAACTCGCTTGAAACCTTGAAAACATTGGCTTGTTACGGTAGATGTGAACATCGTTATTGGCATAAACCCTCTGTAAGCACCAAACTTTTACCTTTAGATAGGCATTATAACTCAGCGTTGAAGGCTGAAATTGATGAGGCCTTAAGCATCTGCATAAAAGAGCTCAAAGATACATTTTACAGAGAAATACATACTAAATTATCAGCTGAGATTGTTCCTGATGATGACTGTCTTTTGTATATTGTTTATCATGATACTGACCTTGCTGAAAAATATTTGCATAGATTTCGCAATAAAATTGATATTGCATTTATAGATCAGCCTAATTTTACGGTTTCTGAATTATATTCCAATGTCTTTCGTTGCTTTGCGCCCTCTGTGAATACTATTAATAGACTGGGCTCAGATGATTTAATATTAAACCGAATACATGTTCTTGATCAGTCCCATCTAGTTAAATATTATCTTATGAGTAAAAAAATAAATGATACGAAGGCCATCGATCATATCCGTAGTAAAATAAGAAAATTAATTGCAGCTCAATCCCCTGATAATTTTGTTAATTTAATATTAACCTTGAAAACATTTGATCTGTATGACGAATTTAAAGATCGTGTTTTTGCGTGGATGATTGCGCAAGAAATACGCCTAGATAAAGATGATGTGGTGGTTAGAATTGATAATTTACTCGAGATTTCAATGGCTATTAAAATGAATGCTCAAACTGTTTTGGATAAGGTTACTCCTCTTTTATCGACTTTAATCAAAAATCCATGGCCTTTATCTTATATGAGTAACTCCAATAGAAATTCTGCCGATTTAGCCTTTACTGTCATTAGACACCTATATGAAATGATAGGCAATGAACCTTGTCCACTGCTTGATGATTTTATTGCTAAAGTATCGCAAATTACTTTTCCTATTTTTGGATTTAATGATGATAGAGCCATGTTTTTTAAAGTCCTTATGGCACGTAATTTAAATCAGAATAAAGATATTTTTCTTGGACTGATTAAAAATATCAACTCGATTCCTACCCAACATGATTTAGATAAGAAATTAAAAGCCTTGATGCAAAATGTCCAGGCGCTCATGAGTAGCATGCCGAGTTTCTCCGTAAAAGAACATACCGATAGCCTGATAAGTGAATTCTTGAAGCTACTTCCTAAAAAGCCGTTTATCAAAGAATGGGCGCAGATGATGACGTCTTATGCTGAATTGGGCACTTTGCTAGCACTAGAGACGGATCGTACTTATCTTGATACCTTGGCACAATTGTGTAAGCGCATTGATGCTGCATTATTAGAAATGAAAACAGAAGGTGAAGAAATAACAGACAAAAAAATCGTAGACGCATTTAAAAAACTAGACAATAAAATAGATAAAGCCCTGTTTATTTCCCTCTCGCCTTCAGAATCTAAAACGGCTAGAATGACCCTAAATTGAGGTTAGAATAATCCGCAGATCCCCCTTAGAATGAATTTAGCTCTAATTTGCAGGTATGGTATAATCACTTCCTTAGTTAAGGGGAGTACAAAATGAGTTGGTTTACCAAATTATTACCCACACGGTTGCGTAAAGCGCCGATAGAGAAAAAAGTCCAGGTGCCTGAGGGCATTTGGAGCAATTGCCCCCAGTGCCATCATATCCTTTACCGTGCAGATTTAGCGCGCAATGTGGATGTTTGCCCTAAATGCGATCATCACCTGCGGATCAATGCCCGTACCCGATTGGCTTATTTTTTCGATGAAAACAGTACGCAAGAGTTAGGCACCGATTTAGAACCTGTGGATCGGTTGAAATTCCGTGACAGTAAAAAATATAAAGATCGTCTTCTTGCCGCGCAAAAAGCAACCGGTGAAAATGATGCCTTAGTGGTTTATCAAGGCACTGTGAAAGAAGTGCCTATGGTCGCCGCCGCGTTTGAATTTAATTTTATTGGCGGCTCGATGGGCGTCACCGTCGGACAAAAATTTGTCCTCGCGGTTAATGCTGCGATTTCAAAACGATGTCCTCTAGTGTGTTTTGCTGCAAGTGGCGGCGCCCGCATGCAAGAGTCTGTATTTTCCTTATTGCAAATGAGTAAAACCAGCGCAGCCTTAGGGAAACTCGCCGAAGCGGGATTACCTTTTATTTCGGTGATGACAGATCCGACCTATGGCGGCGTCTCTGCAAGTCTTGCGATGTTGGGCGATGTGAATATTGCCGAGCCTAAAGCCATGATAGGTTTTGCAGGTCCTCGCGTCATTGAGCAAACCGTACGTGAGACCTTGCCTGAAGGTTTCCAACAAAGTGAATTTTTATTAGCCCATGGCTTTATTGATCAAGTGTTGGATAGACGTGAACTGCGTGATCGGATCACCGCTTTAACGCAAAAATTCCTACATCAGCATGTCGCCTAATGTAAACGATTTGGCGACTTTTCTAAAGGCACTTGATACGCGTGTTTCAAGTAGTCATATTGATTTAAGCCTTGCACGCATGCAACACGCAGCAAAAGCGCTCTCGCTCATCCCATTTCCTATACCGGTCATTACTGTTGCGGGCACCAATGGTAAAGGCTCAGTCGTCTGTGCGCTGGAATCCATTTATACGGCTGCAGGATATCAAGTAGGCAGTTATACCTCGCCGCATTTACTTTATTTTAATGAACGACTCAAACTCAATGCTAAGCCCGTAACAGATGCTCATTTATTGGCGGCATTAGAGGCAACAAATGCCTGTGCCACAGCACATCAGCTCACGTATTTTGAAACCATCACTTTGGCTGCGCTTTGGTTTTTTAAACAGCAGCCTTTAGATCTACTTATTTTAGAAGTGGGTTTAGGCGGGCGTTTGGATGCCGTGAATATTATTGATCCCAATTTATGCATCATTACTACTATTGATTTAGATCATACCGAAAGATTAGGCGCAACGCGCGAGGCGATTGCTGCAGAAAAAGCGGGCATTTTTCGTGTGGGTGTGCCGATTGTTTGCGGGGATAAACATCCCCCTGAGGTATTGCGCGCACAGGCTGCGCAGTTACATGCACCGTTTTATGGCTTAAATCAATCATTTCATTATCATGAAACACAAGCGACGTGGGCGTGGCAAGCGGGACAAACCAGATTGGAACACTTACCCCGAAATGGTTTGTTATTAGAAAACATGAGTGTAGCGCTGGCTGCGGTGATGCAATTACAATCACGTTTTCCGGTCAGTGATGTCGCAATAAAACAAGGCTTGCAAGCTGCACATTTACCTGGTCGGCAACAAATCATTGTTCATCATTGTAAACAATTGTTTGATGTTGCGCATAATCCTGCGGGACTGAAAGTATTGGCTGAGCGAATAAAACAAGAAAAATCTACAGGCCGGGTATTGTTAGTATTTTCCATGTTAGCAGATAAAGATTTATTAAAGAGTTGCGCGATGTTGCACAATGAAATTGATGCCTGGTTTATTGCTCCCTTAGAAAACGAGCGTGCGGCAAGTCTTGCGCAATTACAAGCCGCAGTGCAAAAAACAGCGCGTCATGATGCGTTAGTATATGGATTTAATGATTTAGCGCGTGCGTATCAAGCTGCTCTGCACCAGGCACAAGCTAATGATTTATTAGTAGTGGCGGGTTCTTTTTATACGGTAGCGCAATTATTACCTAGGGATTGTAAATGAAATTGGCTGTAGAAGCGGAGAGATCGATAGACTTGCCCCCTTTGTAAAGGGGGTCGGACGCTTCGTCCGGGGGGATTTTAGCGATCTCTCATCACATCAACACTTGCTATTTAAATTTTCTAAGAGTTAAGCTTTAATCAAATTCGTTGTGTTCATTAAGATCGCTAAAATCCCCCCGGACGAAGCGTCCGGCCCCCTTTACAAAGGGGGCAAGCCTATCGATCTCTCCGCTTTTATTGCCAACCTCCTTTACAGATTAAATTTTCTAAGAGTTAAGCTTTAATAAAATTCGTTGTGTGCATTAAGATCGCTAAAATCCCCCCGGACGAAGCGTCCGGCCCCCTTTACAAAGGGGGCAAGCCTATCGATCTCTCCGCTTTTATGGCCAACCTCCTTTACAGATTAAATTTTCTAAGAGTTAAGCTTTAATAAAATTCGTTGTGTGCATTAAGATCGCTAAAATCCCCCCGGCCGAAGCGTCCGGCCCCCTTTACATAGGGGGCAAGTTTATCGATCTTTCCGCTTTAATGGCCAACCTCCTTTAAAGACATTTGTGTAGAAGATTCAGGCGTATGCGAGGATGACGGTCTAAAGAACCCTATCTGTCAATTAATTACGTCACCTTAACAGGGATGACGCGGGATCACTGCGGTAAAACAAGCGCCGCCTTCAGGTAAATTATCTGCGGTCAGCGTGCCATGATGATTTTCACTAATAATATAATGTGAAACCGCTAAGCCTAGGCCGGTTCCTTGCTCTCTCGATTTAGTGGTGAAAAAGGGTTTAAATAAGTTTGTTAATAAATGCGGGGGGATCCCCTGACCATTATCACTCACGCTAATAATAACCGCATCGGGTTGATCGATGACACGCAGGGTAATTTCAGACTGAGGAATATGATGCAGTGCTTGTATCGCATTTTTAATTAAATTAAAAAATACTTGGGTGAGTTGCGTGCCGGAGCATACGATAGGCGGTATCGGATAGATCGGAAAATCACGGTTAACTTTAACTCTTGAAATATCAAAGCTGTGCAATAAATCATAATCTTGCTCGACAAAACTGAGTGCATTTTCAATTAACTCCAGGACATTCTCATTTTTCATATGAATAGGATTTTGCGTACCAAAATTCAGCATGGTGGCGATGATTTGCAATGCGCGATCGATAGCGATGCGAATATTATCCATAAATTTAAGTATATTGCGCGCTTCAAGGTAACGGTTAATTTCATCTAAAGAGACCTTTAATTCTTGCGCAACGACTATATTTTTTTCTGCGGTTTTATCAAGCCGGTGTAAAATATTTTGAATATTTTGTAAAATAATACCTAAAGGGTTTTTGACTTCATGCGCCATCCCTGAAGCCAGGCCTCCAATCGTGACCATTTTCTCGGATTGGATAACCATATCATCCAGTAAGGTTTGATGCGACAGATCTTCAATTTTAATCAGCGCTTCTGGCCCTGAGAGTAAGGGGTAAACCGTGACGTAACAGGGATGGGTACGATCACCGTAATCAAGCATTTGCTGACTTAAGCTGAGCTTTTTTTGCTTTAGTAGCGTCTCAACTAGGCTAGCCCGGTAGTCGGCTAAGGCAGGGAACAGCTCAAATAGGCTCTGGCCTATGGGGCTTTGCTTACAGCCCAATATATGGTTAGCCATGATATTAAGCTTAGTTACCCTTAATTCAGCATCCACCCAAATCAGCATGACGGCTAATTCATTGATAAATTCGTCTAAATGGGGCTTATCAAAGGCTGGGGCAGGGGTATGGGGCATAATGATTAGGGGTTATCCGTGTGTCAAACGAGGATCCTAATACGATTAGGAGAAAAACTCAAATCTGTCGATTTTAAGGCTTTAAGGATAAGAGTTTCCGTGCCAAAAGAGGGCTATCAAGCCCTGAACTGGCCATTAAAGTTATTAATAAATACATAACATAATTTATAACATGCTGATTGTTAAAGTTAAAAAAATAATTTGTAAGCCATATCTCACAGAAAAATGCATGAATGCCTGATTGTGTTACCTGTTTGACTATGGTATTTATATTATCTCACTGACTATTAAAACAAAAAGACGGTCAGATGAGGACAGCATACTATACGGAACGTGTGTTTCTACAGCTAACAAGGACTTGAGAGTAAATAAGCTATTAAGAGAGTCAGAAAAAAAGCTTGCGTTAGTTCACTTAATAGATTATCATTCCGCTTAAGCTTTGTAATGCAATTCAAAGGATGGAAGGTGCTACTCATAGAGTAGTGGATTATGTACTTTTAACTACAACGGAAAATAATTATGCCACGGAAAACAGATAAACGTGTTCGCTTAGTAGACGCTGCAAAAGCGTTAATTCATAGACAAGGATTTAACTTAACTACTTTAGCCGACATCGCTCAGGAAGCTGATGTGCCGCTAGGTAATGTGTATTACTACTTTAAAACGAAAGAAGCCATTGGTGAAGCCGTTATTGCTAACCGGGGTCGTGAGTTGCATGATGCCTTGCAAACTTGGGAAAAGGCTGCGAATGCTAAAGAACGTCTATTGGCTTATGTGCAATTTGAAGTCGATAGCGCTGAAGAAACCGCTAAAAGCGGCTGCCCAGTGGGTGGTCTATGCCAAGAACTGGCGAAACAAGGGGGTTCATTGGCTGATGCGGCAGCTAAACTGTTAAGTGATACTATGCTTTGGGCTGAAAAGCAGTTTCAGGGCATGGGTATGGGTGAGGCTTCACGTGGCTTGGCGATGCAATTCGTTGCAGCGGTTCAAGGCAACGCGCTGTTAACGAATACCTTCAAAGATCCTAAAATTCTAGCAAATCTTAAGGTTTCTTTAAGCAAATGGTTAGATAAAGTCGCTAGCACCAAGAATGCAACGGTGCCTATTGAGAAGGTTGAAGAATACGCCTAGTTCGTAGTCGATTTTCTCGCAAAAAGCTGCCCCGATCGCAAGGTTTGGGTGGCTTTTTTGTTGCTTGAGTTTAAGTAATATATGATGTAATATGTCTTACTTAACTTAGTTAGTAATGCAAATTATGTATATTAATAAAGTCCTAGCGCGATTATGTGAGCACCTAGCTGAGGGAAAGTCTTTACCTGAGCTAGCAGCCATCGTAGACCTTCAAGACCCCATTACGGGGGATACCTTACTACATGCCGTTATGCATCAATTAAAATACAAAGCAGAGCTAACCCAGCCCCTAGAAAACTTAAAAACCTTGGCTGATCAATTACTTAAATCTGGCGCTCGCATTAATATCCCAAATAAAAGTGGCGAAACAGTTGAGGACATCTTAAATAGTGAGACCACATTGGTACCTTACCTTAAGGCCGTTAAAAGCCCGACCCTGGTCGCAGGGATAATGTCTCTGTGGAGTCTATATGGTGCAGATCCGGTGCGTGGAAACAAGCAAATCTTGATTAGTAATGCTTTAAAGGAATTTGATCCTAACGTGTATGAGCCCACTAAAACCCTACAGGCGCTGGCTGCCTTGATCCAGAAAAATTCCACTCAGAGAAAGTTAATACGTACTCCCGTTCAAAAGATGGATTACCGGTTACCAGGTGATGATGATTTTGATACAGAAGCCTACAAATTAATTTGCAAAGTATTCTCAGCGTTTAAAATCACTGTGCCTGATCAGGGATTTGTTGATCTAAAGCAAATAACCGTAGCGACAAGAACCTTAGCAGATATTACGGACAGTCATATTGAAGGGGATACGCTTTATAATGATGATGAACTCACTGCCCTTGACAACTTAGGCGCATATGCCGGCTTGGGCCAGCGCTATTTCACGCGTTTAGCCATTTCTGATGATCCTTATTTATTTATCCCCAGTCTGACTTGTTTCAATAATTAAATTCTTTTTTATCACTTTCGGGTGCTTGACACCTATTTTGTAATGGTATACCATTACATCATTACAAGCACTCAATGATAGGACTATGGACAATTACAGCGAAGAAACCGGTTGGCGTGAGTTTTTACAGCTTTGTAAAGAAGCCAACTCGATAGATATTTTAGAAAAGTTACTGCGTTTGCATTTAACGCAGGAAGAGCAGGAGGCGGTAGCGATGCGTTGCTTAATAGTGCGTGAATTATTAAAAGAAGACAAAACACAACGCGTCATAGGGAAAACATTGCAAGTCAGTATTGCAAAAATTACTCGGGGATCTAATAGCTTAAAGTTAATAGACTCTGAACTAAAAGCCTTTTTATTGGCACATATTAATAAATAAAGACCGGATAAACGATGTTTAATCAGCTCAAACAAGATGAATTTTTAAAACTTGCAAAAGTCCATGGCCGCATCATGGTGCATAAAGAAATTTTGGGCGATTGCATGACTCCGATCCACATTTATCATGCTTTAAAGGCGCATATGTTAGGCGCGAGCTTATTGGAATCCAGTCCTAAAGAAAAAAATCTAGGCCGCTATTCTTTTTTAGGCTTTACCGTTTTATCTGAATTTAAAGTGAAAAATAATCAGATCACTATAAAAAATGCTAAAGAAAACCATGAAGTGAACAGTTGCACTCCATTAGAAGCATTACGGGCATTTCATCACGATACATGCGCCTATACCGATCCGGTGCTCTCTGGATTTGTGGGCGGTATTGTAGGATTTTTTTCGTTTGAATCGGCGTGCTTATTTGAAGCAACCTTGCCTAAATTTACTGAGCCTAGTGATTTTCCAGAGATCCAGTTTAAATGTTACCGCGATCATATTATTTTTGATCAAAAAACAGGACAAGTATTTATCGCGACTTTAGTGGAAGTGGGTAATGCAGCGAGCGATGCTACGCTATTATACCAGCAAGCGATCATGCGTTTGGATAATTTTGTCCAAGAAATTTTAAAGGCACCGCATCACGAAGATAAACCTAGCGCTCAACATGTGCCCATGGACTTGCAAGTGAGCTTAGATGATCCGGCCTATATCGCTGCAGGACAAAAAGCAAAAGATCATATTGCTTTGGGCGATGCGTTTCAAATCGTCCTCGCGCGTACATTTAAAGCGCGCTATACCGCCAATCCGTTTGATATTTATCGCCTCTTGCGGCTGCGCAACCCTTCGCCTTATATGTTTTATATCAATGATACAGATCGTGTCATTTGCGGCGCTTCTCCTGAGAAAATGATTAGTGTGCAAAATGGACGTGTTCAATCTTGTCCATTAGCAGGGACTAGACCGCGGGGGGAGGCGTACTGTGATGAAACACAAGCCTCCGATCTTTTAGCAGATACCAAAGAGGTTGCTGAACACATGATGCTGGTCGATCTTGCGCGCAATGATCTGGGACGCGTAGCAAAACCTAAGGGCGTCAGTGTGCCTGTTTTGCAACAGATCCAATATTTTTCTCACGTCATGCATATTTCATCGACTGTAGAAGCAGAGCTTGCTGCAGGAAAAGATGCACTCGATGCGTTGTGTGCGTCTTTTCCTGCAGGCACTTTAAGTGGCGCACCGAAAATTCGCGCGATGCAAATTATTCATGAACTTGAAGCTTCTCCTAGAGAATTATACGGCGGCGTGATTGGTTTTCTAGACAGCAGAGGGAATCTAGACAGTTGCATTGCCATCCGTATGGCAGTGTTGCAACAAGGGATAGCAAAAGTCAGTGCTGGAGCCGGCATAGTCATGGATTCAGATTTACAAAAAGAAGCGGATGAAACCCGGTATAAAGCCAACGCCATACTCGAAGCGATAGACCTAGCGGGCAGAGGTATCCAATGATTTTATTGATAGATAATTACGATAGCTTTACGTATAACCTGTACCAAATGGTGGCGCAGATAGAAAAAAATGTAGAGGTGATCCGTAACGATAAAATCAGCATCGCGCAGATTGCATCCCTGCGTCCACACGCCATTATTCTATCGCCGGGGCCGGGTCGGCCAGAGGAGGCTGGGATTTGTTTAGAAGTCATAAAAAATTATTCGGGGGTGATCCCGATTTTAGGTGTGTGTTTAGGGCATCAAGCCATCGTGCAAGCCTTTGGTGGTCATATCGTGCAGGCCGATTATGCGATGCACGGTAAAACCAGTGAAGTATTTCACACCCAGCGAGGGATTTTTGCACACATGCCTATGCCATTTGTAGCGGGACGTTACCACTCTTTGATTGCTGAACAGAAAAGTTTGCCTGAAATATTAACTATCGAAGCGCACACACGAGAAGGCATTATCATGGGAATCAAACATAAACACCATTTGACTTTTGGCGTGCAATTTCATCCTGAGTCCATACTCACGCATAATGGGCATTTTCTTATTCAAGATTTCTTAACGCAAGGAATAAAATGATGCTAAGTCACTATTTGAAAAAACTAATTGCGCATGAAGATTTGTCGCATAAAGAGGCGATACAGGCGTTAGAGATTATTCTTGCTTCGGATAATAAAGAACAAATTGCTGCATTTTTAGTGTTGATGCGCGCTAAAAGTGAAACGGTAGAAGAAATGACTGCGTTTGTTCAAGTCATGCAGGATCATCAAATCAGTGTGAATGTGGGCATACCGGTCATTGATATTGTGGGTACGGGCGGCGATGGTGCGCATACGGTGAATATTTCTACTGGTGCTAGTATTTTAGCCGCCAGTTGCGATGTGCCGATTTTAAAACACGGTAATCGCGCGGTCTCCTCGCGTGCCGGCAGTGCGGATGTATTAGAAGCCTTAGGTCTACAATTAGAACAAACACCTGAGCAAGTCATTCAGTCACTGGTCCATCAAAAAATAGGTTTTTGCTATGCCCCTACATTTCATCCGGCTTTATTGGCTTTAAAACCCATTCGTCAACAACTCAAAGTGGCCACGTTTTTTAATCTTTTAGGTCCATTGTTAAACCCAGACAGATCCGCATATCGTTTACTGGGTGTGTTTGATGCGCAGCTCCAACAGTTGATGACTGATATTTTGGTGCAATTAAATATCGCCCGCGCCATGGTGGTCCATGGCAATGGTTTAGATGAATTAAATTGTTTAGGTCCCTGCGAGGTCATGGAAATTAATCATGGCATCGTCCACAGTTATCAAATCGATCCTCGGGCGCTCGGTTTATCCCCCTGTACACTGGATGATTTAAAAGGCGGCAGCGCGAGTGATAATGCCACGTTATTACGCGATATGTTGCACAATAAACCCAGTCCCTTAGTTGATACCTTTGTACTCAATGCCGCTGCCGCGATTTATTTATACGGTAAAACCACGAGCATACAAGCGGCTATTCCTCTGGTGCGCGAGAGTTTAGCCAGCGGGCGTGCCGCACAAACTTTAGATAATTTTATCCGCGCTAATGCAGGAGCAGGGCATGCATAATACCTTAAAAGAAATTCTTGCGCTTAAACAACAACAGGTTGCAGCATTGAAAATACAATTAACCCAAGACCCGCATCATGTGTTAGCGCCTTACATGCAGGGCGAATCTACGCGTAAAATAAAATCTTTGAAAAAGGCACTGCGTAAGCCTTGCGCCATTATCGCTGAAATTAAGCGGGCTTCACCTGCATCAGGTCTCTTGGCACAGATCCCTGATCCCGTGCATTTGGCTCAAATCTACCAACAGGCTGGGGCAGCTGCCATTTCGGTATTAACGGATGAAACTTTTTTCAAGGGATCGCTTAATGATTTACTACACATTAGTTCAGCCCTAGAAACTATGGATTGTGCAATTTTGCGTAAAGAATTTATTATTGATGAGATTCAAATTGCCGAGGCTGCCCATTATGGTGCGGATGCAGTATTACTTATAGTCGCTGCAACTCAAGATAAAACAGAAGAATTATTAGATTTTGCGCATCATCTAGGTTTAGAGGCTTTGGTGGAGGTTCACACGCTAGAAGAGTTAGACTATGCCTTGGAGATAGAGGCGGATATTATTGGCATTAATAATCGTAATTTAAGTACACTTTTAGTAGATATCGAAACATCATTTGCTTTAATTTCTGAAATCCCAGCTTCACGCATAGTCGTCTCAGAATCTGGGATTAAAGATGCCATGACGGCGCAGCATTTATTTGCTGCTGGATTTGATGCTTTATTAGTGGGTGAAGCTTTGGTACGCGCAGAGGATCCAGGTGAGTTAATCCGCAACATGCGTGGAGTCGCCCCATGACCCAGATAAAAATATGCGGTGTCCGCACGCCACAGATTGCGCAAAAGTGTATACAATTAGGTGCTCATTTCGTGGGATTGGTTTTTGATCCAAACTCCCCACGTTATGTGTCATTAGATGAGGCCATAGCTATTGCCGCAATGGTGCATAAAGAAAAGGGCATTCCCGTTGCCGTTTTTAATCATGCTGATGTAGCTACTATACGCACTGTGTGTAAGCAAACCGGGATCACCCATGTGCAATTGCACGGTGAAAAAGCCAAAGCCGAGTTGTATGATTTACCCGAATCTTTACAGAAAATTTATGTGATAACGGTTAACCCTTTGGGCGAATTAACGTATGATAAAAATGACGTGCACCATTTACGCCCAGAACATGATTTTATTTTATTTGATGGGGTACAGGCGGGCAGCGGCCAGAAGGTTGTGTTAACTCATATTCAATCGTTATACGGCTTACGCTTTTTTTTAGCCGGGGGCTTAACGGTAGACACTGTGCAAGCTGCGATATGCACAACCCACCCTTATGCTGTGGATGTTTCAAGTGGGGTGGAATTGACGCGTGGGGAAAAATCAGCTGATCTGATTGCTCAATTTATTACCAAAGTGAGAGAACAAGCATGACGCAACCTTCCAGTTACTACGGAAAATTTGGCGGACAATTTTTACCTGAATTATTGATTGCGCCTATCCAGGAATTAACGGACGCGTTTGAAGCAATAAAGAGGGATCCTGCTTTCAAACAAGTTTTGCATGAGCACTTAACCACTTATGCGGGTCGCCCGACGCCCTTGACTGAAATTAAACGGTTTGCCGCAGCGGTGCATGGGCCGCGTCTTTTTTTAAAACGTGAAGATTTATTGCACACGGGCGCGCATAAATTTAATAATGCGATTGGACAATGTTTACTCGCTAAACACTTAGGTAAAACCCGTATTATTGCGGAAACAGGCGCTGGACAACATGGTGTGGCTACTGCAACGGCATGTGCATTGTTAGGTCTTGAGTGCGTGATATATATGGGCGCTGTAGACATGAAACGCCAAGGGCCTAATGTGGCGCGGATGCGTTTATTAGGGGCCGAGGTGGCAAGCGTCACCCTAGGCAGTCAAACTTTAAAAGATGCGGTCAATGAGGCCCTGCGCGATTGGGCGGCACATTTTGCGACCAGTCATTATTGTTTAGGTTCAGCCTTAGGGCCGCATCCCTATCCACAAATGGTAGGCTATTTTCAAGAAGTGATCGGGCGCGAAACTAAAGTACAATGTTTAGAACGCTTCGGTCAATTGCCTAATAGCGTGATTGCGTGCGTAGGCGGGGGATCAAATGCCATTGGTATTTTTGCGCCTTTTTTGGCCGAGGAAAAAGTGGCACTTTACGGTGTGGAAGCAGGCGGTAAGGGGCCGCACACCGGGGAGCATGCGGCCCGATTTTTATCGGGCAGTCCGGGTGTGTTACACGGGTGTTACAGTTATTTATTGCAAGATAGCTTTGGACAAGTCGCAGATACCCATTCGATTTCTGCAGGTTTAGACTACCCCATGGTCGGGCCACAACATGCACAACTTTTTGAGAGCGATCGGGTACACTATTCCAGTGTGCAAGATGATGCCGTGATTGCGGCGTTTAAACTTTTGGCCAAAACAGAAGGCATTATTCCTGCTTTGGAATCCTCTCATGCGCTCGCCTTTGTGTGTGCAGAGGCTCACGCATGGCCACGTGATTATAATGTCGTGATTAATTTATCCGGACGCGGCGATAAAGATTTACCGCAGTTATTTGAGAAAAAATTGTTGGATGATGCATGATGAATAGAATTGAAAAAACCTTTCAACAAGGTAAAGTATTTGCAGCGTATCTCACCGCAGGCGATGGGACTTTAAATCAGCAGCTGGAGCAGATCCATGCACTGATTGCAGGGGGCGTGAACCTGCTAGAAATCGGCATTCCCTTTTCAGATCCGATTGCAGATGGCGTGGTGATACAGCGCGCTATGCAGCGATCCCTTGCGAAAAATACGACTGTTTTTGATGCCTTAACTTTGATTAAAACGCTACGCATACAGACGCAGATCCCTATTATTTTATTTACTTACTATAATCCCATACTTGCTTTGAGCGAGCAGCATATCTTAGCCCAAGCGCAACAAGCAGGGGTAGATGGAATTTTAATCATTGATTTACCCTTTTTTGAGGCGCATGATCACCTGCAAACGTGTGCGCAGTTAAATTTAGATCCTATTATGGTGATTGCTCCGAATACTCTACCTGCGCGTTTGCCTGAAATTATTCAGCACGCACGAGGATTTTTATATTACGCGTGTCGGGCCGGCACCACCGGAGTCAGACAACAATTGCCTAATGGAGTTGATGAGAAATTAAAGCAGATTAAGCAGGTCACTGATTTGCCGGTGATCGTGGGTTTTGGTATTGCCTCACGCGCGGCTAGCCGTGCGGCGGTAGCTCACGCTCAAGGATTTGTAGTGGGGTCTTATTTTATTCAGGCAATAGAAAATGGCGCGAGCCCCGAGCAATTAACCGCGCTTGCAAGACAGATTAACCCGTGTGAAGATTGAATTTTATTTTTTTAATACTAGAGAACCTAACCATGATACATACTACCGATGATATACGCATTAGTCAGCTGCGACCCATTACCTCGCCCGCACTCTTATTAGCACAGCAGCCACTGCCCAGTTCCAGTGCTGCTGCGATTATCGATTCGAGGAAAATGGCCAGTGACATTATTTATGGCCGTGATGATCGCTTAATTGTCGTAGTTGGCCCGTGCTCGATACATGATGTGGATGCCGCATTGGCTTATGGCGAAAAGTTACAGGCGTTAAGGTCTGAATTGCAGGCTGATCTGCATATTATCATGCGGGTTTATTTTGAAAAGCCACGTACCACAGTGGGCTGGAAAGGTTTGATTAATGATCCACACCTTGATGGCAGCTTTGATATAAATACTGGGCTTGCGATAGCTCGAAAATTATTAATTGATTTAAGTGTAATGGGCTTACCCATAGGCACGGAATTTCTAGATGTGATCATTCCGCAATACATTAGTGATGTGGTGTCCTGGGGCGCAATCGGGGCACGCACTACAGAGAGTCAAGTGCATAGAGAATTAGCCTCAGGTTTATCTATGCCCGTGGGTTTTAAAAACGGTACGGATGGAAATATTAAAATTGCGGTTGATGCGATGCGCTCGGCACAAGAAGGGCATCATTTTTTAAGCGTGAGTAAACTGGGTGTGCCGGTTATCGTCAGCACTAAAGGCAATACCGATACGCACGTGATTTTACGTGGTGCAAGCAGTGGGCCTAATTACAGTGCAGCTGACATCGAGCGGACCCAAAAATTACTCCATGAGCATGGTTTGCAACAACGCATTATGATAGATTGCAGTCACGGCAATAGCCAAAAGGATTATAAAAAACAGATGTTAGTGGCAGAGGATCTGTGTCAGCAATTAAAATCTGGACAACAAGCGATATGCGGCGTCATGGTGGAGAGTAATTTAGTGGCGGGTCAACAGGCCTTGACCCATAAAGCGCAAATGACTTATGGCCAAAGTATAACGGATGCCTGCATCGCTTGGGATGAGACGGTGACCATGCTACACGCATTGGCAAAAGCGGTACAAGTGCGACGTAAAAAAGGAGAGTCGCATGCATGAGAATGAACTGGCATTGATTCGCGATAAAATAGACGTATTAGATAAAAATATATGTGATTTAATTGATGAACGCGCACAGCTTGCTATAGAAGTCTCGAAAATTAAAGCACAGCATGTGGATCACGTAGACTATTATCGTCCTGAGCGTGAAGCCTTGATTTTGCGGCGTATCATGGATACCTATCAAGGGGTATTAAATAAAGAAGACATCGCGCATATCTTTCAAGAAATTATGCGCGTGTGCTTGGCTTTACAACAACAGCAAAAAATTGCTTTTTTAGGGCCCATCGGCACTTTTTCTCATTTATGCGTGCTTAAGCATTTTGGTAAAAATATCGAAATTAAACCTTGCCAAACGCTTGAAGAAGTCTTTGCTAGTGTCGAGCAGGGTGATGCCTATTACGGTGTTGTGCCTTTTGAAAATTCAAGTTCGGGTGTGGTGACGCCCACCCTGGATTTATTAATTAATTCTAACTTGCAGATTTGTGGCGAGCATTTATTACCCGTGCATCAACATTTATTGCGTCACCGTGATGATGAGGCGCCGATTACACGTATTTATTCACACCCGCATTCATTTGAACAATGCAAAGCGTGGCTGAACAAACATTTGCCGCATGCCGATCGGATTGCAGTGAAGAGTAATGCGGAGGCAGCGCAGCTTGCGCAAGCGGAACAGGGCGTAGCTGCCATTGCAGGCGATTTAGCGGCAGAGCTTTATCACCTTAATAAAGTGCATGAAAACATTGAAGGGCAGACGCAAAATACCACGCGATTTATTGTTATCGGTAAACAAAAAATAAGACCCAGCGGTAAAGATAAAACCACTTTAATGTTTGCGACACCGCATACCCCTGGGGCTTTAATTAAACTGATGTTACCGTTTCATCTCCACCATATTAATTTAACCAGTATTGCTTCGCGTCCTTCAGGACAAAAATGGAGTTACTTATTTTTTATAGACATAGAGGGGCATCAGGAAGATGAAGCCGTAAAACTTGCTTTAGCAGAATTACAGAAAAATCCAGTGTTAGTGAATATTTTAGGATCTTATCCTGCAGCCGTATTATAAAGTGAGTAAGCTATGACATATTTTCAGGTCACGCCTTCAAAACTCAGTGGTACGATTAAAGCCTCAGCTTCTAAATCGCATACCTTACGCGCAATTTTATTTGCCAGCCTTGCGCAAGGCACTAGCCATGTGCACGATTACTTGCATTCACCCGATGCCACAGCCATGATTGCTGCGTGTCAACAGTTGGGTGCAAAAATCACTCAAACGGATAAAACCATCACTATTTTGGGTAATGCGGGCGTACTTCAAACACCGGATAACGTTATCGATTGTGGTAATTCCGGACAGGTATTGCGATTTATTGCAGCTATTGCTGCTTTAATGCCTGATTACGTCGTACTCACCGGGGATCATTCTATCCGTTACTCACGCCCGGCTCAGCCTTTAATTGAAGGCTTGAATCATTTAGGTGTATTTTGTGTGTCCACAAAAAATGATGGTCGCGCGCCTCTGATTGTAAAAGGCCCATTAAAGCCAGGTAAAACTCAGTTAGAAGGACAGGACTCGCAGCCCGTCTCAGCGCTATTAATGGCCTGTGCCTTCGCAACAGGGGAGTCACAGATTGTTGTTGAGCACCCCGGAGAAAAACCCTGGATAGAGGTGACCTTAGATTGGTTTAAACGCTTAGGTATCGCATATAAAAACAACGATTATACGCATTATACTGTAGCAGGAGGTGCGAAAATCGCGGCTTTTGATTATTGTGTGCCGGGTGATTTTAGTTCCCTAGCCTTTCCTATTGCTGCAGCGCTAGTGACGCAATCGGAAATTTGTATAGAAAATGTCGATATGTCTGATGTGCAAGGGGATAAAAAAATCATCCCCATACTACAGCAAATGGGCGCAAATATTATCATCAATAATGCCGAGAAAACGTTGACCGTAGAAAAATCACCCCGCTTAAACGGTATTGCCATTGACGTTAATGATATGATTGATGCAGTCCCTATATTGGCGGTTATCGGCTGTTATGCTCAAGGTGAGACCGTGATTACGGGCGCACGCATCGCACGTCAAAAAGAGTGCGATAGGCTGCAAGCCATGACGCTGGAGTTAACCAAAATGGGCGCAAAGATTACTGAGCAAAAGGATGGTTTAATCATTCAGCACGCACCTTTATCCGGTAGTGAATTAGACTCGCATCATGATCATCGGATAGTGATGTCTTTAGTCGTAGCTGGCCTTGCTGCTGCAGGTCAGTCTAAGATTGATGGCGTGGAATGGGTCAAGAAAAGCTACCCTAATTTTTTTGCTGATTTCACCCAGTTAAATGCAAAATTAGAGATCACAGTATGAATATTATTTTATGCGGCTTTAAGAATTGTGGTAAATCCACAGTAGGCGCGATGCTGGCTAAAACGCTACATTTTCATTTTGATGATACCGATACGCTGCTGGAAGAATATTACCGGCAAGAAAATAATGAATTATTGGGCGCTGCTGAAATTTACACTCAGCATGGGCAAGACATTTTTCGCAAATTAGAATCGAGCATTATTCAAGCGCTAGTAAAAAAAGATAAACGCGTGATTGCACTAGGCGGTGGCAGTGTATTAAATCCAACGAATGTTGCGCATTTACACACCATAGGAAAAATTATTTATTTACGTGCCAGTCTAGCCCTATTAAAAGAACGCATGATCGCAAGCCGCATTCCTGCCTTTATTAATCCCCACGAGGTGGATGCCTCTTTTGAAAAAATTCATGAACAACGTTATAAAATTTACGAAGGCATCGCTGATTTTATTATCGACGTAGATGGCAAGAAAACGCAAGCGATAGTGATGGAAATAAGAAACGCTATTCCCTTATCAATAAACGAGACAAATTGAGGATATTATGGCCAGTAATTCATTTGGTGATATTTTTCGGATAACTACGTGGGGCGAATCCCACGGCAAAGCGATAGGCGTTGTCATTGATGGTTGTCCTGCAGGTTTGGACATCGATGAAGCAGAAATTAATGTCGCACTCGCACGCCGCGCACCGGGTAAAGCGTATACGACACCGCGTGTAGAAACCGACAACGCTGAAATATTCTCAGGGGTATTTGAGGGCAAAACTACCGGCACCCCGATTTCAATTATTATTAAAAATAAAGACGCTGATTCTTCGCAATATGCGACGATTAAAAACTTATTGCGCCCTGGACATGCAAATTACACCTACATCGAAAAATACGGTTTATTTGATTATCGTGGTGGAGGCCGGGCGTCGGCGCGCGAAACCGCGTGTCGTGTTGCAGCAGGCGCGATTGCGACTAAAATTTTACGCCATTATCAAATTGAAATCGTTGCTTACATTAAATCTATCGGCGCAGTCAATGCGACTGAATTGCCAGAAGCACTTCCCGCATTAAGAACGGCGACAGAAGCGAGTCCTCTATTTTGTCCCGATGAAAAAGCGTGCGCGCAAATGCGGCTAGACATCACTGCAGCAAGTCAGAGTGGTGATTCATTAGGCGGCGTGATTGAATTTAGAGTGGAACATTTGCCGGCAGGTTTAGGCGATCCTGTGTATGAAAAATTAGAAGCCAATTTAGCCAAAGCGATGCTAGGTTTGCCTGCAACGAAAGGTTTTGAAATAGGTGAAGGCTTTCATGCGGCCTTGATGCAAGGCTCTACCCATAACGATGCGTTTGTTACGGGGCAAGAGGGCATACGTACACAAACTAATCGTGCCGGTGGCACGTTGGGGGGCATTTCTACAGGTATGCCTTTAATCGGACGCGTGGCATTTAAGCCCACCTCCAGTATTAAAAAACCCCAAGAGACTGTCGATTTAACCGGTAAAGCCGCTGTGTTTCAATTACCCGAGACGGCACGCCATGATCCGTGTGTCGCGATCCGCGCCGTTCCCATTGTTGAAGCGATGTGCGCACTGGTATTGGTTGATGCTTTATTACGTAACCGTTGTATACGCTTAGGATAAAAAAATGCTGAGTTTAACCGTTCATGCTCAAACCCGTTATGAAATAAAATTTATTCAAGATTTGTTTAATAGTGATTTGCTTATCGAGGATTGTAAAAACAAAGCCAGTCAGTTTGTCATTATTTCAGATGATACCGTATCGGCGCTTTATGCGCAACGATTAAAAAACATTCTCGAACAATTAGGTTCCCCCGTGCATGTCGCCACATTTCCCCCGGGGGAACACTACAAAACACGTGAAACTAAAGCGAAGCTAGAAGAGGTGATGCTTAATGCCCGCTGTACGCGCGATACTTATGTGATCGCATTAGGCGGCGGCATCGTCACCGATGTGGCGGGGTTTGTTGCCGCAACCTATTGTCGCGGCGTTCCGGTGATTTACATACCAACCACGTTGCTCGCCATGGTAGATGCGAGTATAGGCGGCAAAACCGGTGTGAACGTCCCTCAAGGTAAAAATTTAATCGGTGCATTCAAGCAGCCGCATTGCGTATATATCGATGTGGATTTTTTAACGACTTTGCCGACGGTTGAATTTAATAATGGCATGGTGGAGCTGATTAAGCATGCCCTGATTCGTGATGCTGATTTATTTGCAGAATTAGAAAGGCAGACGCTGAGTCTGCAAGATAAAAATCAGCTTGAACATATGATTTATCGCAGTTGTGAGATTAAACGCGATATCGTTGAAATCGATCCCGAAGAAAAAAATATGCGGCAATTGTTAAATTTTGGCCACACCGTCGGGCATGTGATTGAATCAGTGAGTCATTACGACATACGGCATGGAGAAGCCGTGGCGCTTGGGATGTTGATAGAATGTTATTTTTCCCAGCAATTAGGTTACTTAGTGCCTAAAGCCCTAGCGCGCATAAAAGCGGTCCTCGCGACTTATCATCTCCCTTTGGCGTTGCCCGATACAATTAAGCAGGTAAGCTGGCTAGATTATTTTAAAATGGATAAGAAAAGCCTGAATAGCCAAGTCTATAGTGTCATCTTAGAAGACATAGGGCGGCCTTATATTGCAGGCGGTAAGTATGCACACCTGATTACCCCCGATTTGTTGGCAGAGGCCCAGAATTATAGTTAATCACCCTGCAATTCTTAAAAAATTATGAGCAGAGGCGCTTGTGTTTAGCGGGTGGTTAGTATACTATCCCATATTAATCAAGAATAAGAGATAAATGAACACATTTGACAGCCTCAATTTACCCCTGCCTCTACAAGAGGCTTTGTCACGGATGGACTACTCAAAACCTACGGAAATACAAGCTCAAGCCATACCCTTTGCCCTAGAAGGCAAAGATATATTGGGTTCAGCACAAACTGGCAGTGGTAAAACCGCTGCATTTAGCATTCCCTTAGTTGCAAAACTGATAGAAGACCCCACAGCTAGCGCCCTGATTTTAACGCCTACGCGTGAATTGGCTGAACAAGTCATGCAGGTTTTGCATCAATTACTGAATAAATGCCCGCAAATTAAAACGGCGCTATTAATTGGCGGTGTTTCGATACACACGCAATTTTTACGCCTGAAAGCTCGCCCTAGGGTGATAGTAGGTACTCCCGGTCGGATTAACGATCATTTACAGCGCCGTAGTTTACAATTAGACAGCGCGAAAATTTTGGTTTTAGATGAAGCCGATCGTATGCTCGATATGGGTTTTGGCGTCCAATTAGAAGCCATTGCCGAGTATTTACCGACTGTTCGACAAACATTTATGTTTTCAGCAACTATGCCTAAGCGGATTTTAGCGTTATCTGAGAAGTTTTTAACAGAACCTTTGCGGATTAAAGTCGGTGCAACTCATGCTCCGCTTGCTAAAATTAAGCAAGAAATATTGCGCATTTCTGAAGACGGTAAATTTGATTCCTTGCTCAAAGAATTGGCAATACGTACCGGTTCGGTATTGATTTTTGCTAAAACGAAACGCAGAGTTGATCTCTTGGCTTCAAAATTAAATCAAAAAATGGGCACGGGAGCGATGCATGGTGACTTACGTCAACATCAGCGCACGCGCGTCTTGAAAGAATTTCGTGATCAAAAATACCGTATATTGGTAGCGACCGATGTGGCTGCACGTGGTTTAGATATTCCACATATTGAACACGTGATCAATTATGATTTACCCCAAGCCCCTGAAGATTACATACACCGTATCGGTAGAACGGCACGGGGTGAGATGGCACAAGGTTCTTCTTTATGCTTTATTTCGCGTGAAGATGAAAAATATTGGCGTGCCATTGAACGTTTATTAGGTGGCGATGAATCTGCTCCTGCTTTTGCGCGTAAAGGCGGTGGTGGACGTCCTCAACAAGGTGGTCGTGGCGCACCCGGTAGACAAGGTGAATCCTACGGTAGACGCGATAGCGATACGCGTGCAAGACCTCGTTTTGGTCAAGATAAACCTTTTGGTGAGAGAAGAAGTCGCGGGGACGCGCCTCAAGATAATCGTCGGGCTGCAAGTGGCAAGCCTGCTTTTGGTGACAGAAGCCGAGGCAATGATAACGCATCGGGCGAAAGACGTTATTCAGAAAGTGGTAGAGCCCCATTTGGTGATAGAAGTAGAAGCCGTGATGGTGCAGCAGCACCCGCGGGCGAAAGACGTTATTCAGAAAGTGGTAGAGCCCCATTTGGTGATAGAAGTAGAAGCCGTGATGGTGCAGCAGCACCTGCGGGCGAAAGACGTTATTCAGAAAGCGGTAGAGCTCCATTTGGTGATAGAAGTAGAGGCCGTGATGGTGCAGCAGCACCTGCGGGCGAAAGACGATATTCTGAAAATGGTAGAGCCCCTTTTAGTGACAGAAGCAGAGGTCGGGATAATTCAGCACCGTTCGAAAGACGGACTGCAAATGGCAGCGCACCGTTTGGTGCCCGCAGCAGTAGTCGTGATGGCGCAGGTTCAGGAGAAAGACGTCGTAGCACATCAGGTGCGCGTCCCTATGAATCGGCACAGCGTCCACAGGGGCAAGATAAACCCTATGGTGAACGTCCTGCAAGAACACTCAGACAAAGTGATGCAGTTAAAGCAAGACGGCAAACAGCACGCAGTGCTGAAACCACTAGCGCTAAACCTGCACGTGCCAGTATGCCTATAAAAAATAAATTTTATGGTCCACAAAATCGTCCCAAGCATAAGCCGCTTGAAAACGAACTGGAAGCCTCTTAAATCAATCATTAAGTAGATTTGCTCTCAATAGAGAGAGCAAATCCTACTTTAATTCTCGCCAAATAATCGAAAATAATTCTTTAGACCGTCATCCCCGCGAAAGCGGGGATCCAGGATCCTTCTGAATAACAAAAACCATGATCTTGCATAGGCTGAATTAAAAATACTTACCTGCTTTTGCGTGAGCAGGCTGGATCCTGGATCCCCGCTTTCGCGGGGATGACGGTTTAAAGAAAACGCGGGGATGACGGTTTAAAGAAAACGTGGGGATGACGGTCTAAAGAATTATTCCTCACCAAATAATCGAAAATAATTCTTTAGACCGTCATCCCCGCGAAAGCGGGGATCCAGGATCCTTCTGAATAACAAAAACCATGATCTTGCATAGGCTGAATTAAAAATACTTACCTGCTTTTGCGTGAGCAGGCTGGATCCTGGATCCCCGCTTTCGCGGGGATGACGGTTTAAAGAAAACGCGGGGATGACGGTTTAAAGAAAATGCGGGGATGATGGTTTAAAGAAAACGTGGGGATGACGGTCTAAAGAATTATTCCTCACCAAATAATCGAAAATAATTCTCAGTAGTGGCTTTTGCCACTTCATCAAATGAAATGCCCCGTAAACTGGCAATGGCTTGCGCCGTATAATAAACATATGCGGGCTGATTCAATTTACCCCGAAACGGTACGGGCGCCAAATAGGGGGCATCGGTTTCTATGAGTAATCTATCTAGCGGTACCTGTCGTGCTACATCTTGTACCTGCAGCGCGTTTTTAAACGTGACTATGCCGGAAATCGAAATATAAAATCCCAAATCCAAGGCTTGTTTAGCCATGTCCCAGCTTTCAGTAAAACAATGCATTACGCCACCTGCTTCACGTGCGCCTTCACGTCGCATCCATTCTATAGTATCGTGCTGGGCTGCACGGGTGTGGATGATGAGGGGTTTATGTGTTGTTTTCGCAACCTCAATATGGTTCGCAAAACGTAATTGTTGCCAAGTCATATCGGCATCTGTGCTGCGGTAATAATCTAAGCCCGTTTCGCCTATGGCGACCACCTTAGGTTGGCTAGCTAAGGTGATCAGTTGTTCTACCGTGGGTTCTGTCTCTACACGCTCTGTAGGGTGCAAACCTAGCGAAATGCTGACTGCAGGGTAGTGCTGCGCTACCTGCACAATTTCCGGGAATTTATCCAGGGTGACACACACGCATAACATCTGGGTAACACCATTATCGCGGGCGGCACGAAATACATCGTCTAAATGATCGGGGTAAGCCTCGAGCATATTTAAATGGCAATGGGAGTCAACAAGCATACGGATCCTCGAATTAATTTTTATTGCCTATAATGATAGCGGACTTACGCAAAACGCGCTGCTCGGCGTTAAAAGCTTCCTCAAAATGCTCACATACTCGTTGTATGCTGCGCTTTTTCGGACAGCTTTTGCCTTGAACAATACGTTTTGCTTAAGTCTTATTTTGGCGTCAATTAAAATGGAAGAAAAATGAGCGATTTAATTGCAAAACCCCAATTATCTGATTCAAAAGATTGCCCGCTGGCAGGGGATCACCCGGTGTTACAAAAAATTCAGACCCGGGATGCGCAAATTGGCGAACACTTAACCATACGTCGTGCCTTGCCCAATGCGCAGCGGCGCATGATCGGCGCCTGGTGTTTCTTTGATCATTTTGGCCCATTAAATTTAAAAACAGACGGCCTTAATATTGCGCCGCATCCTCATATGGGTTTACAAACCTTTACCTGGACCTTGCATGGCGAAATCTTACACCGTGATAGTTTAGGTTCCAAACAAATTATCAAACCCGGTCAAGTTAATTTAATGACCTCTGGACAGGGCATTTCTCACTCGGAAGAATCCTTGCCGGATAGTGTTTTACACGGTGTGCAATTATGGATAGCGCTACCGGGTAGCCTGCGTCACATGGACCCGGAGTTTGCGCATTATCCAACAGTTCCTGAACGCCTACACCAAGGATTACAGTTGCAAATCATCGCAGGTGAATTTTGGGGAGAGAGGGCGCCCGCCAAAGTGCATAGCCCCTTAGTGGGTGTAGCCCTGAATGCACAGGAGAATACTGAAGTGGTATTACCGCTTAATCCAAGTTTTGAATATGGGATTTTGCCTTTGGTAGGGGAGTGTACGCTCGAAGATCACACTGTTGATTTAAGTAGCTTGCTTTATTTGGGCTGCGGCCGCAAACAAGTATCGCTGCGCATGCGTCTAGGCGCGCAAGCCTTGTTGATCGGCGGCGAGCCTTTTAAAGAAGAAATAGTAATGTGGTGGAATTTTGTGGCCAGAAGTGAAGCGGAATTATTAGATGCCGTACGCGATTGGGAAGAGGGTGATCGTTTTGGGCACGTACAGGGTTATTCAGGTGATAGATTGCATGCTCCGGAAATTAATTGCCATAAATAAAATTGCTAGCCTGTAATAATTTATGGTATAAGTCATTGAATAAGCTTTCGTATTAATGATATGCTAATATACTAACTTTTATAATGGGAATGATGCAATGGCTGGGTTTGAAGACTTATTAAATAATTATATTAAAGATGATCAATATCGTGCTGCAGTGATTGCGGCCTGTAAATCAAATATTAAAAATGCCTTATTCGCTTTGCAACATCCTACATTCTTGGCAAAAATCGATGCAGAAAATTTGTATGCACTTTATAAAATACTGAAAACATCAAAAAATGATCCTGATTTTTACAATGACACTAATTTCATATCGGCGAAAACGTGCTTGGCTGCAAAATGTGCACGAGCAATTTATAGTAAAAATGATGTTGCGGTGATAGAGCAACTTCTGCAAGAGGAACCTTGCACAATAGAGATCACTGCTTTATCCGATCATGTGAATAAAAATTGGGTCTTGCAACACTCTGAGGCGTTTTTAATTGCGCGCTGTAACAGCAATCTTGCCTTTGCTTTAGCATTTAAAGAACGTTTTCCTCATTTTATAGCGAAGCTCGATGTATACACTTTAAAATTAATGTCAGATGACACTAAGGCTACAAACACTTCCGATACTCAAGAATATGAACTGATGCCTATTATCGCAAATCGAAGTCGAAGTGTCAGTGCATCCTATATCTCACAAGCTTTATCGACGAAAAATAATGTGTTATCGGATTTTTTTCTAAAGTTTTTACTGACACAAACTAGCGATACTTTAGGTTTTGCACGGAGCAAAGCGGTGCCGAATTACATCGACACCTTAGCAACAAAACTAGAAGCGTATCAAAACCGTGTGAATGTACTTGGGATTAGAAAAAGTAAAGAAAGTCGCGCATTTTTTGCAGAGCTTAATCAGTTTTATGTCGAATGCAAAAATTTAAGCAATCCGGTAGAACAACTCGAAAATCAGCTGGAACTCTACGGCATTTTAAAAGCGTATATGTCTAAAGAAGACAATCAGGTGCGTGAATTATATGCGCTGCTTAAACCCCTTTATTTTAGTTTATCTACCTCTCTTGAGGCATTACATCAACAATTCACAACGCAATTAAGTAATGAGCCAGCTGCACGAGACGCATTTCATTTGCGCCGTGCTAAACGCATCATCGAAGGGTACAATAATGATGCGCGGATGACTAAAAGTAATGAGAGTTTAAATTTAGTGCAAGATCTTAAAAATGAGATTAATAATGAGAATAGCAATCCGAATCGATCAAATGTAATTTTAGAGAAATACAATAAAGCAAAAACAACAAAATTAGGCGCAACCCTAGATCTCTCCCTGTCGCCATTAATAGAAGATATTAGAACCTCCACACTTAATTTATCTCAATAATATGCTATCCTTTACTTTATGAAAAATATGATGCTTATTAAAAAAATCTTCCAGCTAGGGCTATTGTCGCTAGGAATGGGATTATCGAGCATGCTCATGGCGGGGGAAAACCCTACCGTGGCCATCACTCAAATTGTTGATCATCCCGTACTCACCCAAGCCTATCATGGCACGGTTGCAGGCTTAAAAGAAAACGGTTATATCGAGGGCAAAAATCTACATATTATTTATGAAAATGCCCAAGGCGATACTCAGCGCGCAGAACGTATTGCGCGTGATTTTGTCGCGTTAAAACCCGATGTTATGGTGGCCATTTCCACGCCTTCTGCCCAAGTCTTGATGCATGCAGACCGCACTGCTGAAATTCCATTGGTTTTTTCAGCAGTCACCGATCCACTGTCCGCAAAATTGGTGCCTACTTTAAAGCAACCCGGTGGATTTGTAACCGGGGTATATGACATGCCTCCTGTGGCTGCAAAAGTGAAGATTATGCGCGAATTGCTTCCACAACTTAAAACCTTGGGCGTGTTATATAACCCCGATGAAATTAATTCTGTGCATATGATAGACGAGCTGAAAACAGCGGGCTATTTCCTAAAAATTATTGAAGCGCCGGTAAAATCGGATACCGATATCACGGTGTCCACAAAAACTTTACTGGGGAAAGTCGATGCGATTTACGTGCCGGCTGATAATACGGTGGTGGCTCAGATTGATAAAGTATTAGCCTTGACTATGGAAAACAAAATCCCGCTATTTGCCAGTGAACATGGTTCGGTAGAAAAGGGTGCTTTGGTGGCACTGGCTTATGATCAATATGAAGTGGGGCGCGCAACCGGTGCAATCGTTGCGCAAATATTAGGCGGAAAAAGACCGGGTGATATTGATGTGGTGAAGTTATCGCATCCAGATCTATATATTAATACCGCTACGGCGCAAAAGCTTAATATTCAAATACCAGATAAAATGATCAAAAGCGCCGCTAAATTAGTGAACTAATGTAAAGAAGGGAATACTTTGTACAAAATCATTGATTTCATCAGCAAAAAAGTAGTTAAGCCTACAAATTTTGTATATACAGGCGAAAATTCCCCATGGGAAATCGTCATGGATTTAGAGAAAATAAAAGCTAGTCTTGATTTAGAAGCTTTTAAGAAGCGTAACATTTCTTTAGCTAAATATTTACCTTTTTTACCGATTAAATCTCCCGCTGATTTTATTTCGTTAAATGAAATGGCGACCCCACTATTAAAAAGTAAACAGTTAAGCACGCAATTAGACATCAACCTATATTTTAAAGTGGAAGGGAAAAATCCCACAGGTTCGTTTAAAGATCGTGGCTCAGCGCTTGAGGTCACGATGGCAAAAGAATTAGGGGCAAAAGCCATCATTCTGGCGTCCACGGGCAATATGGCCGCTTCTTGTGCCTGTTATGCGGCTGTTGCGCGTATGCCGTGTTATATCTTTGTGCCTGAAGGCGCGCCTATGAATAAATTGGCCCAGGTGATTGCCTTTGGTGGACATATTGTGCAGATTAAAGGCACTTACAATGATGCCGCTAAATTGGCTCAAACGGTTGCCATGCAGATGGATTTTTACTTGGCAGGGGATTATGCACCGCGCGTTGAGGGTCAAAAAGCGGCAGCGTTTGAACTCTGTGATCAATTTTCATTTGATCCTCCTGATGTGGTCATTATACCGATGGGGTGTGGGACGAATATCACGGCTTATGCAAAAGGTTTTGCTGAATATAAAGCACTCGGTTTAATTGATAAAATTCCACAGTTAATTGGTGTAGAAGCCACGGGGGCTGCAGCCATCGTACACAGCTTTAATGCGCAACTCCATTCGATTACGCCCCTTAAAGGTGCAGAGACTATTGCCTCTGCGATTGCAGTCCCTGATCCCATAGATGGGGTTAAAGCTTTAGCTGCTATCTATAACAGCAAAGGACTCGCTATAGCGGTTAGCGATGAGGAAATGTTGCAGGCACAATATATTTTATCCACCCAAGAAGGTTTATTTGTTGAAAGTGCTTCAGCGGCTACTGTGGCTGCGCTGTTTAAAATTGTACAGGATCCCATTTTTGCACATAAAAAAATAGTTTGCGTATTAACTGGCGACGGCTTAAAAGATGCCGGTGTGATTTTTAAAGCCGCGATTAACCCGCCAACGATATATCCTCAGGAGAGCGAATTTATTCGCTTGTACGAGAGCCAATTTTTTACGGGTAAGCAAATGATTTTTTCGAATAAAAATCAAGTATTGTTTCAACACACACCTACCCTCGAAGAATTAAAAGTCGCGCTTAAAAATATACTCTCCGCAGATTATGAGCCGCATTACCTAGAAAAAATAAAAGTAAATCTCGATAAGATTTTACAAAAAGGCAAAGACATTACGGTTTTTGATCTGCAAAATTGTGTGCAAAATGCGTTAGTAAACTTGCGTGAGGTGTCCTATCCTGTCTTTTCCGTGCGTGATTATGAAGTCACTACCGGCAAAGGTCGCTTGGCGCAGGCCTTTGTTACGCTGCATCTCTTAGGTGAAGAGCGTACCGGTCGTGCAGAAGGTGAAGGTCCCGTATATGCGCTGATTAATGCGTTTCATATGGCCTTGGGGCATAAAATGGAATTTGAACTCAAATCCTATCAGTTTGATATCCGCACAGAAGACAACAAAGTCACAGCGCATGTTGAACTTAAATTAACGCGCGGTGCGATTAACGCCGTAGGCCGCGGTTCTTCACCGGATTTAGTACATGCATCGATTGAAGCCTTTGATGAAGCTTACAATATTTTTGTCTCACATCTATTATAAAAAGGACTTACGAAAGATACGGCTGTTAAAGTGTTTTTTTGCTCATGGCTGTCGCAAATCGCCAAAAAACACTTTAACAGCCGCATTTTTCATAAGCCCTAATAAAAAGAGGTCGGACTATTCTTCCTCGTAAACTATCTGGCTGAACACGGGAATAGGGGCTAATCGTTCACGGCCCCTTAAGAATTTAAGTTCGATCATCGTGGCGATTTCAACAACGTGGCCTTGTGCTTTTTCAATTAATTTACAGGCCGCAAGTGCAGTGCCACCGGTTGCGAGCAAATCATCCATCAGCAAAATACCTGCGCCTTTAGACAGCGCATCGGTATGCATTTCTAAAGTATTCTCACCATACTCGAGCTCATAATCGTGGGAGAGCGTGAGCGCGGGTAGCTTACCCTTTTTTCGAATCAAAATTAAAGGTAAATGCAGCGCATAAGCACACACGGACGCGTAAATAAACCCGCGAGACTCGATGCCAGCCACGGCATCGATTTGAATATTTTTTTGTTGGTAGCGTTCTACAAAGGTGTGAATAACGGCTTCAAACCCCTGAGGCGATTGCAACAACGTGGTAATGTCGCGATAAACAATGCCCGGTTTAGGGAAATTAGGGACATTGCGGATCAGTGCTTTTAAATCTTGTGTGTTCATAACTCTACAGGGTGTAAAAAAAGTTATTTTACCTGGTTAGGTTTAAATAGGGTAGGGGAGAAAAGGCTAGAGTAGGTTTATTCCTGCTCTAGCCACTTACCTTAACCATAGATGGCCAATAATCCTGTGGCCCCTACGAATATTAAATACAATGCAACAATAAGATTCAATAAACGGGGGATGAGCAAAATAGCGATCCCTGCAACCAATGAAACAATAGGCATTAATGCAATATGTAGCGTCATGATAAAAATCCTCCTTGATTGTTGTTAGGATAGCAGATCTGAGCTTAAGGATCTTGCAAATGCGCGATCACACCCCTTAAGCATTTAAAAACACAGGCACATTAATACGCATATTCAAATAATAGTGGCTGTGTTGCATCTGTTTGGTTTGCGTGCTTAACATGCGTTGCATTTGCCAAAGATCTTCTAATTGATACCGTAACGAGTCTATTCTTTCCATCGCTTTGAGCGTACAGTCCGTTTCTGTGAGCTCACGTATTTTTTGTTGTAATTTTGCTAGCATCATGCTGTGTTTATGTAAATTGCGCGATAATGCCTGCAACGGCTGTGCTTGCTCGTAACTGGGTAATTCTTTGAGCTGATCTAAGGCAGCATGATAAAGTTCTAAACGTTTGTATAAGAAATCCACTTGTTGTGTGAGTTTAAATAAATGTGAGGAGAGTGAAGAGGATGATGTAGTCATTGGGGGACCTCCAGAATCTTAGCTTTATTATTATTATTCCTTGTTCTAGTGCTGGCGGTCCCTCACATAAATTTTATTATCTGCCTATTATTTTTTTATCACAATCACAAATCTCTGAATAATTCGTGCGAGATCCACTCACAAAAGTATGGATTTTAATGCCAATTTTCCAGCATGTTTCAGTGACTTTTTAAGCAAGTCTTGGTTTAGATTAGGGTTATTGTCTCACCTCTAAAATAGCCGGATTTAGGTCATTACGCTCAACTTGAGCGGTTTTATATTAAATCTACCCAAACTCGGGCTATAATAAAGAGTATTAACCATAAGGAATTTAATATGGACGCTATAAAAGTAATTGTTGCGGCTTCCTTGAGTATGGCCATTATGCCTGTATTTGCTCAGCAAACCATGATGTGTGTTTCTGAAAATAATGCTTTTACGCGTTGTAATTTACAAAATGCGGATCAATATAATGTTGCAATTGATGGCATTAGAGCTGGAAATTGTAACCAGGCGAATGCCTGGGGTGTAGATAGCGCGGGTATTTGGGTGGATAAAGGCTGTGGTGCTGTATTTCAATATAATGATGGGTCTACGCCTACGAATACGCCTACAACTACTCCAGCTTATACGCCTGCGAATACTACCTCAGACACTTCCAATACTTATAATACTTACAATACCAGTGATAATGGCGGTTACTCGAACGGCTATGAGGGCAATGTGGTAGAACCTGGGCTTTTAGGATCGTTGCTTTATCCTTTCCTGCCTTATTATGAGCCTTATTATCAACCCTATTATCCTTATGAACCTTATTACCCTTATTATAACGGCTATGGCTATGGCTATGGCGGTGGGGTAGTTGTAGTGAATGGTAATGGTCATTACCATGATAATTATGATCATTATCATAATGGCTATAATAATAACTACCATAATGGTGCCTCAGGCAATAATCATGGCACGCAGGGTTGGAATGGGTCACAAGCCAATAGCCATAATGGAAACCAAGGCGCACAAACCGGACATCATCAAAATGGACAACCCAGCGGACATACAAACACACAGGGTGCCCAATCAAGCGGTCATGCGGCCAACCCGAGCAATCAATCTAGCGCACATTCAGGATTTCAAGGCGGCGGTCAACCTAATGGTCATATGGGAGGACCTGCAGGTCACGGCGGCGGTGAACATATGGGCGGTTATGGCGGCGGCGGTGGACACATGGGTGGGTTCGGTGGTGGCGGCGGCGGACACCGTCGGTAATCGTTAACCCAATGCGCGTTATCTTTACTGTATGTGCATCAGTAATATTCTGATGCACACGCGGTCACATCAAGCCTCAAATTTATTTTAACTATTATTCATTATTATTAATGAGTGTATACTTTAGACACCCATTAGGTTTTCTTTATGAAAATAGAAAAACATATTTTACTTATCCTTATCTTCTCTAAGTTTATTAGCCGTGCCGGTGACAGGGTTACTATTATCCGCCGTACTATTAGGTGAGCCCATTACTGGCATGACTATGATTGCGATATGCTTAATCATTAGTGGTTTGTTGTGTACGGCGTTAGATGAAAAATACCCGCATTTGAATTTCAGGTTCAAAAGATAATGCATGGAAACTGGCGTTCATGCACAATTGTTTTGTAGGGGATATTACCAATTAGGCTTTAAAGTAAACTCCACCAAATCACAAGTCCCTACCCACATCAGCGTGTAACGCGAGGGTGCCAGATCTACTGCAGATTTATCGTGTTGGGGGGTATAAACAGCTGAGGCACGTGGATTATTGTCTATATTCCAGCGGCGATAAATAGTGTTGTTATGGTTAAGATTGCTGCTTAAAATAATGGGCGCACCGGGCGTGAAGCTTACTTTGAATACTTTCGGTTTGCAATCGGCCTCTTCAATATTCAGATGACGGGGGAGATTGCCCGTAAATGTGAGGCCACCTTCTTTACCCACAGTGCAATCTTGCCAGTGATTCAGGGCATCATTTTTTTTCATTTGACGTAGCACGTGATCAATAGGTGCTGGGGTGCCTAGGGTGATGTCTTCGCGTGTAAACTGACAGGTATAATCTACAGAAACCGATGCCTCGGCCCGTGCTACTGCATAGACCCATAATGCAAGGAATAAGAATTTGACACGGTTAGGTGGGGTATACATTGGAGTCCCTCAATAATCTGGATCTTGTAGATCATAGGCTATCTGGTGTTGATATTGCAAATCAAGTGCATGCTGGCTTCCCCTATTATTTTCAGCTATAAATTAAAGATTCGATTCATTACAGAGATCAATATGATACGTTTACTTTTAAATCATGTACCGACTTGGGGAGTCATTGTCGGTATGATGCTACTTTGCGGCTTAGCCGGGTGGCTTATCTATATTTCATTTAAACATTATTTACCCAAATTTTTGTTAGTGCAAGATCCAAATGATGCACGCGAGTCCATACATTTAACCTCGGTGCTGTGCGCGTTGTTGCTCACCTTCATGATCGTTTTGCTCTGGCAGTCTTATGCGACTTTGCAAGAGAATGCTGTGAGTGAAGCTAAAACTATAGGCACGATAGAAATTTTTTCTGAATCGCTACCGCTTGCAAACGATAAAGAAATTAGTTCTTTGCTTGAGGAGTATGTGTATACCTTGATTCATGATGAATGGATTAAGATGGAAATCGGCCTAGCCAGTGAGCGTGCTTCAGAATTATTGTTACAATTGCGTTATGCGATAGAACGCATCGATGCCAAAGATCCCACATTAAGTAATTACCGCCATGAAATGCTGCAAGATTTTAACGACATGGTGTTTGCAAGAAATCTGCGTCTTGATCATTTAAACAGTACGATTCCTGATTTCTTTTTATTTACCATATTGGCTAATCTATTAGGGATGTATGTATTGATGTGCTTACTGAATCCGAGCAGTGCTAAAAGAAGTCATCAGTTTTTTCTTATACTCACCAGCATGATGTTGGGATTGAATTTTTCGTTCTTGATTGTTTTGGATTATCCTTTCTCAGGGGAGTTATCCATTACCGATGTCCCTTTAACTTATATACATTTCGACTAGGGCCTAATGCCAGAGCAATTGATCAGAAGGGGAGGGGATCAAGCCTTCTTCCTCTTCAGGATATTGTGATTCTTCTTCCATCATGACTTGGCGTACGCCGGGATCCATGCCGCCTATCTCTCCAGGGTAGTCCACACCGGGTACCCCTTCGTTTTTGGGTGTATTACACGCGATTAATAACAGGCTTAATAGCGTGATAGTGCTGATTTTTGGAAAGGGTGTATGCATGAGATTTATTACCTTAAGATAGACTAATGATTATAGTATTTTCTAGATATACAAGCAAATAGAGACAGACCTGCTCCAAAATTTGACGGCTTGTTTTTTGTCAATTAGGCTTCGGATAAATGAAGAGAAAATGCTATGGAAGTCTTAAAATCACTGTTTCGCACTCAATCACTACGCGATCTTTATCAACAAGAAGCGCAATTAGTGCGCTGCTTAAATGCCACCGATTTAACGTTGCTCGGTATCGGCGCAATTGTGGGGGCGGGCATTTTTGTACTCACGGGGATCGCAGCTGCCACCGCTGCGGGGCCGGGCGTCATTTTATCTTATGCGCTGGCTGGATTAGCCTGTACCTTTTGTGCCCTGGCCTATGCTGAATTAGCATCGAGCATAGGGGGGTGTGGCAGTGCCTATGGTTATGCCTTTGTGGGCTTAGGTGAACTCGTTGCCTGGATAGTCGGGTGGATGTTATTACTCGAATATTGCGTAGCCTCTGCCACCGTTGCTATTGGGTGGTCGGGCTATGTCAATAACGCGCTTGCGGCTATGGGGGTCGCACTTCCAGAGGCTCTAACGAATAATTTATTTGAAGGCGGTCTGGTTAACTTGCCTGCGATGGCTATTATCTTTTTTATCTCGTTACTCTTAGCGATGGGCGCGCGCGAAAGCGTAAAAGTAAATAGAATGATCGTCATAATTAAACTCACCGTGATCATATTGTTTATTATCATGGCTGGCGCTTATTTTCGGCCCGATGAGAATTGGCGTCCTTTTTTACCGTTTGGATCTATCGGTGTGATTAATGGAGCCGCGCTGATTTTCTTTGCTTACATCGGGTTTGATGCGGTCTCGACGGCAGCAGAAGAAACACTACGCCCTGAACGTAATTTACCCATCGGCATTATTGCATCCCTTGCGATTTGCACACTGCTTTATATGTTGGTCGCAGGCGTATTAACCGGGGCTGTGAATTACTCCGAATTAAATGTGAGTTCACCGATTAGTTACGCGTTACTAAAACTAGGTTATCATTGGGGAAGTTTTATTGTGGCGATAGGCGCGATAGCGGGGCTGACTTCCACTATTTTGGTGATGCAATTTGGTTTAAGCCGCGTCGTTTTAGCCATGTCGCGTGATGGACTTTTCCCCGCAAAATTAGCCGAATTGCATCCCAAAACTAAAGCACCCACACTGATTATTTTATCGACAGGCACATTAATTGCGCTGGCTGCAGGATTTGCCCCCATACATACGGTGGCGCAACTGACCAATATCGGTACCTTAACGGCGTTTATTAGCGTGTGTGTCGCGGTCATGGTATTACGCTATAAGCAACCTGATTTACCCCGCCCCTTTAAAACACCGTACTCGCCTTTTATCCCGGTACTGGGCATTATTCTTTGTCTATTTCTGATGTTCAATCTACGCGTAATCACGTGGTGGGGATTTTTAATTTGGACGGTTGCAGGATTAATCTTTTATTTTAGCTACAGTCGCAAGCGTAGTGTGCTAGCACCATGAAGTTACGCTCTGAAAAAAATCAATGGGTGCGATTTTATTTTTTATGCAAGACATATTCTTTTGCACATCTCACCAAGCAGCAGACCTATATCTGTAAAGGCATTGCGATTTTATTTATTGTCATTCATAACGTGGTGGCAAAAATACCGAGCGCGCCGGGTTACAATGAGTTTTATTTTAATGGGGATTATATTGAGCAAGCTTTACATATGCTCTATAGCGATCCTGCTCATCTCATTACAGTAATGATGACATTTTTAGGGCATTATGGGGTACAAGTTTTTATTTTTCTAAGTGCATATGGTTTAGTGCGATCGATAGCCTTACAGCCAAATACTTGGAAAAAATTTATTCATAAACGTATTGTTCAGCTTATCATCCCTATGCTATTCGTGATGTTGTTTTATCTTGGCTTAGATTACTTTTTTTCCGGACTATTTAGTCTTAGATCAGGCGAGCATGATTTATTCGATGTGTTAAAAAGAATGCTATTTATTTCAAATTTTATTCCTGGTGAAGCCTTTTTAGTGATAGGCCCTTGGTGGTTTTTATCGATGATTATGCAGTTTTATTTGCTTTTTATGCCTTTACGTGCAAAGCAAATGCGCTACGGGAATGCGAGTTTAGCCGTGCTGTCACTGCTAATGATTTTTATTATGATCCCACTAGAGCCCTGGTTGCAACACTATGGTTTTAGCCTGACGCTTACTGCACTCGGACATTTGCCTGAATTTGCATTAGGTATGGCGGTTGCCAGTTTACCTAAAATTAATGTGCCTTTAGGTCTTATTATCTTGGCTTTAGTTGGATTAGTACTCGGGAATATGTTTTATCTTTTTTGGTTTTTTGCGCCAGTCTGTGCCACTCTCGTTATCATGTTTTTGTGCGGTTTGTTATTAAAACAGTTACCGCACACGCAACATGGCGTCGTGATGTTGCATCGAATAGGGGTGCTGTCTTTGTATATTTTTCTTTTGAATGGTGTGATACGTGAGCCTTTTGTATTACTGGCTAGCCAGGTGAATACGCCATTAATGAGCTATGCGTGTGCATTAGTGGTTGTGATGCTGACGCTTTTTATTGCTCACGTTTTTTATACTTTAGAGCGTTATTTGAAGTCTATATTGACTTAACCGTACTAAAGAATTGTATAAAAGCCAGTTATCAGGTAAAATTTTTTAATCTAATTGCCTGGTATCATCTGTAGGTGAGGTTTATGGCTATAAAAAATGTGGTCTTTGATGTAGGTAATGTGCTGCTGACTTGGGATCCGCTAAACGTAGTTCACACCGTATTTCCCGATGAGGCTTCACCGCAAAGCCTAACACAAGCGATATTTAAATCCGAAATTTGGTTGGATTTAAATCGGGGCTTAATTACTGAAAACGAAGCGGTAAGTCTTTATCGTAAACAATTACCCGCCATTTTTCAGGATCAATTTGAAGAATTAATGCGACAGATTAAAATATCGTTGACGCCCATACCCGGTAGTTTTGAATTATTAGAAAAACTGCATAAGAATCATGTGCCTCTGTATTCCATCACCGATAATGTGAAAGAAATTGTCGAAGATTTAAAAGTAAAATACGATTTCTGGCAGAAATTTACAGGTTTAGTCGTCTCAGCGGATGTGGGTGTTTTAAAACCCGCGCCTGAAATTTATTTACATTTATTGCAGGATTATCAACTTAATCCTTCTGAAACGCTATTTATCGACGATCATTTACCTAATGTCATCGGGGCACATCAGGTGGGGATGTCTGCCTTTCAATTTATTGATGCCGTCAGCTGTGAACGTATTTTGCGGAATGAATATAAAATAAAATTTTAAGGAAAGTAGATGAAAACATTAGTCATCAGTGGCGGGGCTAGTGGTATCGGATGGGCAACAGTCCAGCGTTTTTCTAAAGCAGGCTATTATTGCTTTATATTAGATATAAAAGCGCCGCCTTCTAGATTAGATGCGAGCGAATTTATTGAATGTGATGTGACCCGGGTTGAAAAAATTACTGCGGCCATCAAAGTAATTTCACAAAAGTCTGCGGGTGTCGATGCGCTAGTGTGTAACGCAGGGGTGCACTATTCTGCGACTATTCTTGATACTCATGAAGATGCCTTTAACAAGGTGCTTAATATTAATTTTAGTAGCGCTTTTTTTCTAACTCAATCGGTATTACCACTTATGATCGCACAAAATAAAGGGGCTATTGTTTTTGTAGGTTCTGAACAAAGCGTGATCGCTAAGCCTCACTCGGCAATTTATGGTGCAAGTAAAGCTGCGTTAGCCAGTCTTGCGCGGACCACGGCCCTAGATTATGCCAAGCAAGGGATACGATCAAACGTAGTGGCAGTAGGCACAGTGGACACGCCTCTTTATCAAGCCGCTGTTGCGCGCTATTGTGAGAAAACAGGCGCATCAATAGCAGAAGTGCATGCGCTTGAAGCAAACGAGCAGCCTTTAGGCCGTATCGGTCAGCCCCACGAAGTGGCCGAGTTAATTTATTTTTTATGTAGCGATGAGGCGTCCTATATTACGGGCGGAATTTATCCTATAGACGGCGGTTATACTGCACGATAAAACAATTACCTTAACAAGTGAATTATGAAAATTACTCAAATTGAAATTTTTGATATTGAATGTCCTAAGCGTCCGAAATGGCATCCTGTGTTTGTGCGGATCACAACAGATGAAGGCCTTACCGGCGTAGGTGAAGCAGGGCTTGCATATGATTGGGGACATAGCGCTGCGGCCCATATGATCAAAGAAATTGCCCAAGCTATACTGCTAGGTTTTGACCCGTTTAAAACCGAATTATTATGGACACGCATGTTGCGGGAGAGTTTTTGGGGCTTAGGCGGCGGACCGGTTATTTATGCCGCCATGAGCGCAATTGATACGGCTTTATGGGATATCAAAGGTAAAGCTTTGGGCGTACCGGTGTATCAACTTTTAGGGGGGAAAACGACGCAGCGTTTACGGACCTATGCCAGTCAATTACAATTTGATTGGGGCAGTGAGGTTAAACCCTTAATTCATCCTGCTGATTACGCTAGGGCTGCAGAAAAAGCAGTTCATGAAGGCTATGACTGCGTTAAAGTAAATCCAATGTTTTACGACAAGGACGGTAATACGCAATTTAATTTAACGACGATTTTTAAACAAGCAGAATTAAGATTATACCGTGATAGACTGAGTGCGATTCGTACCGCAGTCGGACCTGATGTCGATATTCTTATTGAGTGTCACAGTTTATTAAGTCCTACTACTGCGATTCAATTTGCCGAGGTCGCTGAAGCATACCATTGCATGTTTTATGAAGAGCCGGTCAATTATTTAAACCCGGCATTGCATCAGCATGTAGCTCAAAAAATTAAGATCCCTACTGCGGCAGGAGAGCGCCTTTACACCCGTAACGGTATGCGTCCTTATTTGGAAACGCAAAGTGTTGCAGTATTGCAACCCGATATAGGGTTGTGCGGTGGATTTACGGAAACTAAAAAAGTTTGCGATTATGCTGATCTTTATAATGTGATGATCCAGGCGCATGTGTGCGGCGGACCGATTGCAACCCAAGCTGCATTGCATTTAGAAAGTGCGATCCCCAATTTTCTGATACATGAGCATCATTGTTATGCCACAAAAGTGTGGAATAGGGAATTGTGCATGCAAGACCCTCAGCCTATAAAGGGTTATTTTGAAGTCTCCGATGCTCCAGGGCTAGGGATAGAATTAAATGATGCGGTAGTTAAACGTTCACCTATGATGAGTGTAAAATAACCATGATAGATACGCATGTCCATTTTTGGGATATTGATTTAAATATTCATGGTTGGATCAATAGAAGTGATCGTACTGCTTTAAAACGCAGTTTTACACTGGATGACTATGTGAATTTTCAAGGCAAAGTGGATGGCATCATTACCATAGAAGCCGCTGATAATCACCGCACCCTACAAGAAACTGAATGGATTAAGCAACACATAGTCAATAATCCTTATGACATCACCATAAAACACATGGCTTTTATTGATGTATTGCAAGCACCCAGTGAATTTAATCGTCAGTTAATGGCTTTTTCTGCTTATTCTTTTGTTTGTGGGTTTAGGCAGATATTTCCTGAGACTACTGAGTTTAACCAGGATAATCTCGCTCATTTTAAAAATAATCTTAATGTATTACATGAGAAAAATCACATTTTTAATCTTCAAATGACGCCCGTTCAATTGTTGAAAGTATCCCAGATAATTATTGATAGCAATGTGCGTTGTGTAATCGATCACGCGGGTATGCCAAAATTAGATGGGCCCCAAGGTCGTCAACAATGGTTGGATATGTTGCAGGCTTATGCAAAAACGTCGGTATATTTTAAATTGACAGTGACATCACCTGAAATCATTACGTCGCTTTTGCAGCAGCTTACGCCTAAGCAGTTTTTAATTGGATCTAATTATCCAGTAGCTCAGCAAAAATTAGCAGATTTTCCGGAAGAGTTTGTTGCGCATAATAATATCAATGCAAAAGAATTATTTAATTTTTAAAGGAGAGTACCATGGCATTAACGTTTGACAAGGTCAGTAATAATATTTTCGCTGCACGCGAGCAGACAGTAGCTAATTATAGAAAACAGCTGGCGTATTTATATCGCATTTTCGATTTTTACGGTTGGTGTGATTTGATTGTCACCCACTTATCGGTGCGTGTACCCCATGAGGACGCCTTATTGATTATTCCCTTTGGTTTATCTTTTGACGAAGTCACCCCGGATAATCTTGTTAAAGTTGATTTTGACGGGAATATTTTAGAAAGTAAATGTGGTTTTCAAATCAATAACAATGGAACGACTGCGCACCGCAGTATTTATAAAAATAATCCAGAAGTAAACTGCATTTTACATACGCATTCACATTATGGTGTTGCGATCGGAAATTTAAGCAGTGATTTAATGTTGCTTGATCAAATCGCCATGATGTTCCATAACAAAGTAGGTTACCATGAATTTAAAACTTTGTTTATTAACGATGCGGTTCAAGAAGATTTGTTGGCTGATATGCAGGGTAAGCAAGCGGTTATTTTAAAAAATCATGGTTTGATCAGTGTAGGCAAATCGATACAAGAAGCTTTTTGGTTTCATTATTATTTAGAAACAACTTGCAAAATACAAGTGTTAACGCTGTCTACAGGCGCTAAAATTAATTTTCCAGATAATGACATCGTGCAGAGCACTGCAGAAAAATATGATAAATGGCGCAATGCGAATGATCACATCAGTGTCAGTGACAGTGAGTTATTATTTGATGCAGCAAAGCGCAAAGTGAAGTATGTCTTTGGTTAAGCTTATGTTAATTTGACCGGCATTGAAATCTCATTTATTATTGATTTATTAGCTTTCAAACTTAATTTGGGGCGCCACCCCGTGGTGTATGGAAATAATGAATAATAACATAGTGTTGCAGATGATTATTCATTGATTTATTAAGAAGATAGTCTATTGTCTGTACAAATATTTAGCAATATTCATGTTTTTTATTCATTATTATCTGATATAAGTGACACAGCTATAGAAAATAGCCCCCAAAGTAGGCCATAATACGCCTTTATATAAAGACATAGTAAGTAAGGTGAATGAGGAGTTCTTGATGCAAGAATGGCAATTAGATTTGGTCACAACAAGCATGATAACGGTCATGTTAGTGATGCTGGGTTATCAATTAAAACATCGCATTAAAGCACTAGAGCGCTTTTGTATTCCGGTTGCCGTGATAGGTGGATTTACAGCCGCTGTATTTATTTTGTTTTTAAAAGAAACTGGAGTGGGGATAGTCCATTTTGATTCTACTATGCAAATGCCTGCGATGGTGGCCTTTTTTACCACCATCGGCATAGGCGGAAGTCTGCGATCCATTAGACTAGGCGGACGGCTACTGCTGGTTTATGCGTTGATTTGCTGGGTCTTAGTGATTTTCCAAGATATTATCGGCGCCACTTTAGCGCATTTTCTTGGACTTGACCCGGTCTTTGGGATCATGGCAGGCGGTGTATCGCTACAAGGTGGCCATGGTACGGCCGCAGCTTTTGGTAATATGGCCGAGGGTATGGGCGTTCCTGATGCCACAACTATTGCACTGGCGTGTGCCACATTTGGTCTTATTGCAGGCGGCGTACTCGGTGGTCCTGTTGCGAGTTTTTTAGTCAAAAGACATAAGTTACTCCTGCCGGCTGAATTGCCACAAAATGATCCTCCGCCTTTACATGATAGGGAAGAAGATCTGCAGTTAACCAGTTATCAATTAATCTCTTCAGGTGGATTAATTTTAGTGTTGATGACATTGGGATTTTGGTTTAGTGGTGTATTTACCGAGCATTTTGATTTAGTGTTGCCGAGTTACGTGGGCGCGATGTTTATTGCTATCCTCTTTAGAAATTTAAATGATCATTTTCAAATGATTAAATTAAATAGTGCCGCAATTGAAGTGATTGCGGATTTATCATTAGGTTTCTTTTTAACCCAAGCGACTATGAATTTGAAGATATGGGATTTGTATGCCTTGGCGCTACCCTTATCCTTCATACTGATTATTCAAGTGGCCGTTTTAGCATTAATCACCATATTTATAGTCTTCCCATTAATTGGCAGAAACTATGACGCTGCAGTCATGTGTTCAGGTTTGATGGGACACGGCTTAGGCGCGGTGCCCACCGCGGTTGCGAATATGGATGCGGTGTGTCAGGATTTTAAAGCCTATTCATTTAAAGCTTTTCTAATTGTCCCCTTATGTGGCACCATATTGACCGATATTGTCGGTATTCCTTTCCATGTGTGGATCATCAATTATTTGCATTAATGCGTATGCGTCATACTGCGATAAAGGCCGGGATCTTTGCCGGCCTGCGCCCACACTCTATTTTAACTCGAATATGGCTTCAACCTCGACAGCGGCATCCATGGGCAATGAAGCCGCACCTATGGCGATACGGGCGTGGCGTCCATTCTCCCCTAGGGCATTAATGATAGTATCCGATGCGCCGTTGATGACATAAGAATGGCGGGTAAAATTGGGTTCTGCATTGACATACCCGGATAATTTAACACAGCGTTTTACTTTATTCAGATCACCCACAGCGGTTTTTAATTGCGTTAATACATTTTCTGCTGCAAGTTTAGCGGCCTCTATGGCTTGCGCTTCACTGACTTTGCTGCCGACTTTACCTGTGTATTTAACTTTGCCGTTTTCAAGTGGCACTTGTCCAGAAATAAAAATTAAATTTCCTGAAATCACATAGGGTAAGATATTAATGCCTGGCGGCGCAGAGGGAGCTAAGGTCACTTCCTGTGCATTAACGTAACCGACACTCAGAATAATTAACACTAACATTCCCATGAGTTTATTAGCACGTATGACTGTATTCACCTGCAAACTCCTTATTTAAGAGGTATAACAAAGCAGGTAAACTAGACGGGTTCTAAAATCTTGTCAACAATTATTATTTGTGATCCGCGATAAGTTTAATCATCGCAGTGATTTCAATGGGACTATTCAGTGGCAGTGAAGTGGCGCCCACGGCAGATCGTGCATGAATTCCTTTTTCACCAAAAATATCCACTAAAATATTAGAAGCTGCATCCATGACTTTAGGTTGATCAAAAAATTGTGGTGTAGACGCGATATAACCATCGAGCCTAACGATTTGTTCAACACAATTAAGTGTTCCGCCGCAAGCCTGCTTAACCACCGCAAGCACATTAAGTATAGTTTGTTGTGCGGCTTCTTGACCGCGTGCGATATCGCTAGCTGATTTAAGCGCGCCTGGATTCAAAATTTTTCCATTTTTTAACGCTACTTGTGAGATGTAGATCATATTATCAGCAATCGCATAAGGCCGATAATGGCCTACCGGAGCGGGCATATCAGGTAAAGTAATCGCCAATGCTTTTAGACGTTCATCAGGTGTAGCGGTACGTGTTGTCGTTAATCCATTCATTGCAAACAGGGTGTTTAATGGGAAGAGCAGTAACAACAAAATGGATATCATGTGACGTTTCATTAATTATTATCCTATTCAAAATGAGATGATTATATACTGATCACTTGCGAATATGCGAATAGCTATTGAGCCAGGCTATAGGGTTTGGCACGCTTGACAGACGCGTGGTTGTAAACTAAATTCATGATATTATTACTTTTATCCCAAAGGTTGTCTTGTGAAAACAGCATGTCTTTATCTGTCAAAATGTATTCTATTTTTTACTGCACTGTTATTTAGCCTCATTTGTTGCGCAGCAACACAAACGCAATGCCTAGATAAAACATTTACCCTTCAGGTATTGGGATCAGGCGGGCCTATCCCAGAAAATGGTCGTGCCTCCAGTGGTTATTTAATCTGGTTGGATGGCAAAGCCCGTTTTATCATCGATGCCGGTGGTGGAACATTTTTACGCTTCGGTCAGGCGGGCGCACGCATAGAAGATTTAGATTTATTTGCTTTGTCGCATTTTCATACTGATCATTCTGCTGATTTTCCCGCCATTATGAAAGGGGGATATTTTTCTTCTCGCGAACGTCCACTCAAAGTCACCGGGCCTACGGGCAGCGATTTATTTCCCAGTTTAAATCAATTCCTGCAGCGCATGTTTGATCCCAAAACCGGTGCTTATGCCTATTTAGGGGGCTATTTAACCGGCACGGGTGGTTTATTTAAGCTTGAACCGCAAGAGGTAAGTACGGCAATGGTAGCTTCTCCTGATAACCCGACTGTGATTATTTATCAGGATAAAGATGTCACCATTAGTGTGTTGAGTGTGCCACATGGCATCGTACCTGCGTTAGCGCATAGAATCGATACCCCGAAAGGTCGCGTGGTGATTTCCACCGATCAAAATGGCCATAGCCCAAGCTTTGTAGAATTTGCTAAAAATGCTGACATACTCGTGATGCCCATGGCTATCCCCGAAGAGAGCAGTCATCCCGATCAGGAATTACATGCGCCTCCTGATGTCGTGGGTAAAATAGCGCAACTAACGGATGCTAAATTATTAGTCTTAAGTCATTTAATGGGCCCGACTTTACGCTATACCGATGATAATATGAAAATTATTCAAGATTTATATCAAGGACCGGTATTTGCTGCAAATGATCTAGAATGTTTTCCTGTGCAATCACAAAAGCAATAAGGATGAGTTATGGATAATAAAATGTTGTTAACGATTACTGTGGTCACGGCAATTTCGTTAACTGCCAGTGCCTATGCAGCGCCTGATAATAGTGCACTAAATCTTGATGAAGAAGACATCAAAACTAAATCTGCAGGCTGCGCCGCAGGCAAATGTGGCAGCTTAAAAAAATTTGAAGAAGTGAATACGGTGGTTGATCCGCAAGATAAATTAGTTTACGCAAGAGATGGCAAATGTGGCGTATCCGGTCATAGCGCTCGACCAGCAAAACCAGGAAAATGCGCCAGCGGAGTCTGTGGCAGCACGGAGTAAATGATGGTAACGGGAGCTACGTGTGGTTTAGGACTCAGAGATGAACACATCAATGATTTGTTAACGGGTGAATATCCCCAGTTAAATTTTCTTGAGCTTGCCCCTGAAAATTGGATGGGACTAGGCGGGCGTAAAGCGATACAATTAAAAAAAATCTCAGAAAAATTTCCTTTAGTTGCACATGGTTTGAGTCTCTCCATAGGCGATACTCAACCTTTAAATAAAAGTTTTATTCACCAAATTAAGCAATTTCTTACCGATTATCAGATTGATATTTATAGCGAGCATTTAAGTTTTGGTCGGGATCAACAGGGTTATCTTTATGATTTACTTCCCGTGCCGTTTTATCCTGAAAATATTGCCTATTTGAGTCTACGTATTATGCACGTGCAAGAATTACTAGGCCGACGCATCGCTTTAGAGAATATTTCCTATTACCATCAGTATCCAGATAATATGTCTGAAATTGAATTTATCACTGCGTTATTACAATCTGCAGATTGTGATTTATTGTTAGACGTGAATAATGTCTACGTGAATAGTCAAAATCAGGGGTATGATCCTTACGCATTTATCAGCGCACTCCCTGCGCAACGTATTCGTTACTTACATATTGCGGGTCATTATCGGCAAACCGATCATCATATTTTAGATACCCATGGTCGGCCTGTGTGCCCAGAGGTATGGGATTTATTGGCCCATACGTACGCGCATGTAGGTGTACGACCCACGCTACTTGAGCGTGATCACTTTATACCGCCATTATCAGAATTGAAACAAGAACTCGCACAGATTGCTGCATTACAAACCCAGACTATTCCGCTACGTGTTTCGCTGGCGATGGATAATTTAGCGTGTGAGATCCGCGCAGGTAATACAGGGGAGAAATCGATAGATCTTTATCATCACTTACTCAGTGGCGCGCTGGGGGAAATTATTCAAACCTGTTATGTGCGTTTTTTTCAATGCCTCACAACTGAATATGCAGAATCACTGATTTATGATTTTTTAGCCATGCATTCCTGTGTGCAGCCTGCACACCATCAATTACCTACAGAATTCTTGCGATTTTTACAAACAACTACGTTGCCTTTGTTTCTGAAAAAAATTGCTGAATATGAATGGTTGGAGTTTACTGCTGAAATTAGCACGATGCCTAGTAGAGATAAAGAGTATCCGCTTGCGTTAATCACAACGCAGATCTTAATGTTATCTCCCTCGGTGAGTTTAGTAGAACTTCCCTTTGATTTAGAGCGCTTGAGTCCAGATTTTATCCCGATACCTGAAGCACGACTGTATTATCGTTTGATTTATACAGATAGTCAGGGCCGGGTTAAGCACCGTCATATCCAGCCTTATTTAGCACGTTTGATTCAGTTATTTCAACAAGCGGATACAGTTAAAACCGGAGAGCAAATTCTTGAAACTTTTCTTCTGGAGTGTCAGCTTGGTATCGAAAAATCTGCCATCACTCAATCGCTGCTCAAGTTATATGAAGAACATATTTTAATGATCCACCCTAACACAGAAGGCATACTATGAAAAAATTTATCAATCAATCGTTACATCAGGTACGTAAATTAGCATGTTTAGATTTTATACCGTTACTTGCGATACGCTTATACCTGGTCCCGGTATTTTATGTAGGCGCTAAGAGCAAGCTGTTTAAGTTTGATGCCACCGTCGCCTGGATGGGTGGCCCCGTCGCAGACGGTGGTTTAGGTTTACCGTTTCCCACCTTAATGGTAATTATTGCTTTTATCACCGAAGCGGCCGCGGTGATATTACTCTCTTTGGGCTTAGCGACCCGTTTGATGGCTTTACAATTGTTAGTATTTTTAATTATTGCAGCCTTAACCGTACATTGGGTACATGGCTGGCCCGTCATTGCTGGGAATACGGATGAGTCTACATTGCGATTAAGTGGCTTAATGGAATGGCTTCAGGATTATTTTCCAGGTCGATATAATTATGTTACTGAATACATGGATCCGGTCATGTTAAATAATGGGGTAGAATTTACTGTGACTTATATGATCATGTTGTCCATCTTATTATTTTTTGGAGCGGGGCGTTTTGTAAGTTGTGATTATTGGATCAAACGTATTTATTATAATCACAAGTAAAAAGTTGAGCTAAAATTTTAATTTTGCGGTAAGCTTACCTCCTTTACATAGTTGTAACGGACGATAGCTGTATGATCCGCTTGTGGTTAATTTTAATTTCTAGCTTATGTTATCTTTTTACAGTGACATCAGTATTTGCAGACGGACTCAATCAAACGGATGGTGCCTTGCCTAATGAGGAATATGCACCTCCGGCAGAAGGCACCGAGACACTGCCTGCCCATGAATATTTTGGTTACAAAGATGGCTTTTTTATTCATGATCCGGAAAGTAATTTTTTACTGCGCATTAATTCCTTTACTCAATTGCGTTTTCTTTATTCTGAAGCGCATAATTTAGACAATTACGAGAAATTTCAACTTCGTCGTATGGCCTTGTTATTTTCTGGCCATCTACCTGATGAATCATGGACTTATGTATTAGGTGCATTAACTTCTGGTGAGGCCGGCAGTTTTACGCCGATTAATACTTTTGTCGTTAAAACATTTGATAAGAATACATGGTTACAAATAGGCTTATTTAACACTCCTTTTTTGCACGAAACAATACTGCTAACGCCTAAGCAATTAGCTGTTGAGCGGTCATTAGTGGCCAAGTATTTTTCGACAAATTCCTCAATCGGAACGATATTTGGTAAAGAAAATGAACATTTTAAATTGCAACTTTCAGCGACTAATGGCGACTTTGTCTACAATAAACAATTGACTGAAACGGGCAATGATGCGGATAACGAGGTTATATTTAATGGCTTATCCTATGCTTTTCTTTCACGCTTTGAGTTTAAGCCCTTTGGTAAATGGCAAGAGTTTACGGATTACACTACCCCTGCAGGAACGAGTAAAGGTTTACTCATAGGTATTGCTGCGGCCTATCAAAAGGATAATAATCATCTTGCAACTGAAGAACTCATGGGAACAGCCGACATTACTTTTCAAGGCAGTGGTTGGAATGTCTCCAGCATGGTTGCGGTCCTTCAGGATCAAATTAGAAATTATTCATCTTATGGCGCATGGGTACAAGGCGGTCTTTTTGTGGATGAACTGCGTAAGACTCTGGAATTATATTCGCGTTATGAATGGGGTAGATCTGGGCAGTATGATTCGATCCTTAACCTTGATGAAGAAGACTTACGCTTACTGACCACGGGCTTTAATTATTATATTTTACCTAAACTTAAATTTACCAGTGAATTTGGCTATGCGTTTACTAATATGGGTGGAAATTGGGCAGATCCGGTAGACGGTTGGCGTATCACTGACGAAACGGGGCAATGGATGTCACGATCGCAACTACAGTTGGTATTTTAGGGTTATAATGCTAGATTATAATCTGTGAGTAAGATATCGTATTATCAGTTTAATATTAGGATAATGAATGAATATTTTATCGTGCGATCAATTTACTAAAGATGACATTAACAAGTTATTCTCCTTGGCTGATTTGTTGGACCAGCATTACTTGCAATATAAGCATGTGCTCAATGATAAAATTATTGCAGTATTATTTTATGAATCCAGTACCCGTACTCGGCTTTCATTTGAATCAGCTGTGCAGCGCTTAGGTGGCAAGGTGATTAGTACGGAGAATGCGAAAGAGGTGAGTTCAGCAGTCAAGGGTGAATCTTTGTCTGACACGATACGCGTCATCAGCGGCTATTGTGATGCGATTATCCTTAGGCATTTTGATGTGGACAGTGCTGAGGTTGCGGCGCGTGTTTCTTCGGTTCCGATAATCAATGCGGGCAGCGGTATGGGTGAGCATCCAACTCAAGCGTTGCTTGATCTTTATACTATCAATAAGAAAAAAAATACCTTAAATGGTTTGAAAATTGCCGTGGTGGGTGATCTATTCCATGGCAGAACCGTACACTCTCTGGCGAAGTTATTTGCAAAATATGAGAATAATACGGTATATGGTTTATCGCACGAAGCTTTGGGGTTACCTCAAGAATATATCGATATCTTGACTAAAAATAATCACTATATTCCGTTACATACACTAGATGCATTACCCAAAGATTTAGATGTGATTTATCAGACGCGTAATCAAGTTGAGCGATTTAGCGCATTAGGGCCATCCTCTGAATTTCCCGAATTTACAATTCATAATGCATTTTTAAACACGTTTCATCCAGATTTAATTTTAATGCATCCGTTACCCAGAAATACTGAAATTTCACCGGATTGTGATGAGAATGTCAGATCATATTATTTTAAACAAGCCCATGCAGGGATCCCAGTCCGTATGGCTTTGCTGGTTTCCATTTTTTCATAAGTGCTTTTAACCCTTTTATTATGTAAACGAAAAACGGAAGCCGACTAAAACCGCTTGTGAATTGACATCAAAGTCCGCATCTTCCACAAATTCATTTGCGCCAAGTAACACATCGGTTAAGCCTGTGTAGAGGTATTCCGCAGAAATGGCTAACCTGTGGCCGACTGAATAGGTTAAGCCGCCACCAAATTCATAGGCGAATCCTGCGCTATGTTCGGTTTCTAAATCCTTATTAGTGAGATGGAAATCATCATTTCTTCTTGAATCAAAATGAACCTTATTCCAGGCAACGCCCGCTCCACCTATTGCGTAAATTGACAGTGCTTCAATGCGTACAGCAGTCAGTGCTAAATCAAACATTAAGCGCGTACTTTTTAAATTCATATCATAGTCTGCAGGGTTAGTATTGGGCTCATTGAATCGGTAGACTTTTCCGGATATATCCCCATTGAGATAAATAAGATTTACTTGTGGGCTTAACGTGGGGAACCATTGCATTGATTCATCAGTAAGTCCATAGACATAGCCTACCCCTACGCGACCTGTCCAAGAATCCCAATCGCCACTGTTGTTTTGTATCAAAGTTTCTGATTGCGTATCCGTGACTCTGACATGAGTATTTTCAGCATCGAGCGTAGCGATGCCGCCCATGAGGATGAGTTCATAGTAGGGTTCAATTTCATCATCTTCATCGTCATCATCATCGTTTGCATAAGCAAGAGTGATGGTCGTCGCAAAAATAGTTGCAGCACAGATAACACGCTTGAGTCCATTCATCAGATTTTATCCTTATATATGATTAAGCACATTAAAGCCAATTTAAAGATAAATATCAAGTGTAGTTTTAGCGCAGACTAAAACAAGACACCGGACTAAAACAAGACACCGGACTAAAACAAGACACCCACAGACTAAAACAAGACAAGACAGATTAAAACAAGACACCCACATGCACGCAGACTAAAACAAGACAGACTAAAACAAGACACCCACATGCAGGATTTGTCATTATGTGGGTGTCTATTAATTTCTCGTCGAAGCGGTAGAGATATTATTAGAAATAAGACACCCACTTGTAGCTATTCCATATGGGTGTCTATCGGTTTTGATTATTTATGGATTAAATCGGGATAATCCGAACCGACTGATATCGCATTCACTACTCCCGTTCATCACCAGTTGTGCAACGACTTCACCGATTGCAGCGGAATATTTAAAACCATGGCCAGAGCAGGGAGAAACCAATAATACAGAGGGTATTTCTGGATACCAGTCAATAATAAAATGATTATCTGGGGTTAAGGTATAAAGACAGGTTGCTGTTTTAATGCATCGAGCATCTAAGCCAGGGAGATAGCGTGATATACCTTGAAACATGTTAGATATTTCCTTTGGGCTGACATGGCGATTGATGGTATCTGCGCCAGTGCTATCCCCAAAATTGCCACGCGCAATTTTAACTCCTTTTTCTAAACCCTGTATTGCAGGGAAGCCATAAAAGGGTTGATCAATACCTTTCATAATAAATATCGGACATGTTTGCGGTGAAAAATAATCTAAATTATCCCGAATCCCAAACCAAAATGATATTTGACGCGTGGGCGTAAATAAATGGCTATAGGACGGATTTAATAACTGTGAAATCCACGACCCTGCGCAGAGTATTAGATTTTTTACTTCATAATGCCCCTGGTTTGTTTTTACGTAGACTGTGCTATAGGGTGTTTGCCTAAAGTATTCTATTTTTTCATTTTTATGAATAATTGCCCCATGCTGTTTTGCCAAGGTCATCTGCGAGGTGATGCATTGTTCAGGGTATAAAAAACCAGCAGTATATTCATAAAACCCTTTCGCATTGTCGTTGACATTAAATTGGGGGAATTGATAGCGTAGTTCATTAGCATTTAACAGATGATGTGGGATATGGTACTTCTTAGCACTAGTGACAGTGTTAGTAAAAAAATCAGTTTGAGCTATATATTTTTTAGAAGAGCCATTGTCAATGACAAGCCCACCTGTTTGCGTGAATAATCGTTGCCCTGAGTATCCTTCTATCTCTTTCCATAATTCATAGGCACGCACCGATAGTGGCGTGTAACCTTCTCCTTCACCAATGGCTTGCCGAATTATCCGTGTTTCCCCGTGTGAGGAACCATAAATATGCGGTGGTGAGAATTGGTCGACTCCTAATACTTTTTGTCCTTGCTTGGCCAATTGGTAAAGTGCCGCACTGCCTATGGCACCTAGACCAAGAATTAACGCATCACATGTTGTCTTCATGGCTTTTATTTTGATTTGGGCTGAGATCTAAGTAGGGCAGTAATCGGCAACCATTCATTAAGTTGTTGATTTATTAATGGCATTAGAAGTTTAATGCCTTCAGGTTCATTGGAATTACCATGCACTAAAATAATACTGCCACCTTTAGCGTCCTGCTGTGCAGCAAGCCACGCATTACTGCCTATGGGTATTAAGCCAAATTTTTGCAATTGCAGCATCCATTCCTTATTAGAAATAAGACCTGGAAATCTAAAAAATACAGAGGGTAATTGTCCATTTTCTAATAATATTTTTTCAGTTTCTAGTATTTCAAGCGTGATATTGGTATAAGGAAATAATAGGAAATTTTTCTCAAGCGCCAAGTCACCATAATAGACATGACTAAATGAATGGTTAATCCATGTCACCGCTAGTTTATTTTGTTTAATTTGTTCGGCTATCCAGTTGAACTCATCTTGATGTTCAAGTAACCATAAGCCACTGATCGCTATAGCAATAGGAATAGGTTGCTGTTTTTCATTTGAAAGTTTAACTAAACTTTGAAAAAGCGCCTTATCAAAATATTTTGTTGAGGGACACATATCAATAGTTAAAAACATTCCTTCAGTAGCATATTCAGCATGGGTAATGCCTTGATTTTTATTTTTTTCAAAAATTAATGGGCTGGAAGTATAGTTAAGCAATGCATTGATGTAAGGCTTAGATTTTATTCGCTCCCAAGTATAATATCGTGGTGGATTTAATCTTTCTGTCATATCCCTGCGTTCTCTAAATTTGTTTGCAGGGACTTCATAGGTGGCTAGTGTATCGGGATTAACGACTAAAAAGTATGCGTTATTGTCTTTATAGTATGTTCGTATCGCAATTTGAAAATGATCATTCGCAAAGCCTGGTATGAATGTTTGATGATAATCTGTAATGCCGGCTTGTGCTGTGTGACACAAATACAATACAAAGAGTATGGGGGTCAAAAATCGTTTGATATTCGTGTGCATTTTTTACGAGACTCCCGCGGCTTGTATATCTAGTTTAGATTACCTGGAGAAAGCCAATAAACTAACATAATATTTTATTTCAAAGCAAGATAAGACATCCATATAAAGAAGCAAGATAAGACATCCATATAAAGTGCTTCATAGGATTACATAGTACTTTGCTTGTTAGTTTGTTTTCAATAGCGCAATAGCGCAGAAATAGGACAGCCATAATATTCCTATGTATTTTATGGGTGTCTAATATTTATTTAAGCTCAGGACCCGTTTTAAGCTAGAAGCTTGCAAAGAAGCAGGTAACTGGTACCATGCTTGTTATAACTATTTGATAGGAAAGGATATGATAAAGTATCTGCTTATTTGTCTTGCTGGGTTACCGCTCTGTTCAGCAACATATGCCCATCCGAGTACTTTTATCAAAACCGCTGAAATTGTTAATTTTTTCAATGAACATCCTAATGTCATTTGGGATAGCTTTAACTTTAACGATGGGCCTATAGTTGTTCATAATGGAACGCCTGAGTTGCTGGCCTTTAATTTATATCCTCAAGAAGAACATTGGGAGAAAGTGACTGATCTTGCCCATTTAGCTTGGATAACGCGTCACGACGCCGCAGATTTGCATCACATAGGGTTTCATCCTAGCTACCCGATAGAAAATAAACTTGCTTTTGTGTATGGTTTTAAGTCTGATTATTCGATGCATGATCGTAACTATCAAGCCTTTGTACATGAAAAATTTCACGGTTTTCAATTCTTGCATTTTAAAAATATATTTATTCAAGATTCAATGTACCAAGATCATCTTAATACAGATATTCAACAATTATTATTTTTTGAAAATAAAGCACTTGCTGCATTACTTGCTGATTTGTCTTCTGTAGAAAATATGAAAGACGTGATCGCAGTGTATGAAACCAGGCGGCCAATCATGCAAGAAAAATCACGTGTCTGGGAAGATTGGCAGTTGCGCATGGAAGGGATTGCAGAATATGTCGATGTTGATACTTTTTTAAAATTACCTATTTTGGACGTATCACCGTTGCAGTTATTAGATTATTATACGCAGCGGAATTTTAGCTGGCTCTCGAGTGAGCCCATAAATGTTGTAGATTCCGCTATAAAGTGGCGAAATTACTCAGTCGGTGCCATAAGTGCACTCGCACTTGATGAGTTGAAAATTGATGATTGGAAAGAGAAAGTAGAGCAGGGCGCAACGCCCATGGAACTATTGTCTACGCATTTTAATTTAAACAAAAATGAAATAAAAAATAGATTTAAGCGTATTAAGAGTAAATGGAATGATCCTTCGTACCTGCAAAAAATAGCGGATGAAATTCAAGCTTATAACAATATATTAGACGCTATAGGAAATGAGTATGAGCGTACTCCAGGAGTGGAAATACAATGGAAAATATTTTCGTTGTGTCCGTCAGGGGCGAACATGGATAAAAGTTACTATCTCGCAAATGGTGGAATGGTCAGTTTGAATATGACTACCCATCAAGCTTGTTATGAAGATAATGGTAGCTTTAATTTAGAAATGATTAAGCAGCCGATAGTGTATGAAAACAATCATAAAGAGGGACAGCGCTACAAAGTAGCAGGTAGTATTTTAATAGATGGCCAACCTTTTTCCGAGCTCCCCAATATAGGGGTATTTAAACAATTTGACATTAATTCAGCCACGGTGAAACTCTCCTATACAGGGCAAGCTTGCTATCTGCATGACGGGAATCGTCTTGAGATTTTTGAGTGTTTGTAAGAATATTTAAGTCTATCTGTAATATGACATCCATATGAAAATCTAATAAATACATGGGTGTCTTAATAAAGATTCCACTTAAGAAATGGGTAGAGCAAAATTAAATTAGACATCCATCGCGGCTAGTCATCAGTTTCTGGTGACA